>Ga0209394_1000458_pt1 | contig 32066 bp, 36 predicted proteins | sample JNZ201metaG_FD_184122 | JGI IMG/M metagenome (GOLD analysis project Ga0209394, IMG submission 184122) | Hot spring microbial communities from Jinze hot spring, China to study Microbial Dark Matter (Phase II) - JNZ 20120812A (SPAdes) (version 3) ...
TGGATTTATCAACTCCAATAGAAATTAGGGGATTTAGAATTAGGAATAGAATTGTACTCCCACCAATGGCAACAGAATTGGCAACTGAAGATGGAAAGGTCACCCCTGAATTAATTAAACATTATGATGAAAGAAGTAGAGGACCTGGATTAGTTATAGTTGAACACTCATATATTGCTAAGAATGGTAAAGCCAGTCCTAAGCAACTTGGAATACATAATGATGAATTAATTGATGGATTAAGAAATCTAGCGGAAACCATAAAGGGTAATGGTGCAATAGCTTTAATACAATTGAATCATGCTGGTGGAAGAGCTTTATCATTAATAATTGGAGAGAAACCCATAGCACCATCACCAATAAAATTTTCAACATGGATTGAAGAGCCTAGAGAAATGACATTTCAAGACATAATAAATACTAAGGAAGCCTTTAAAAAAGCTGCTGAAAGAGCTATTAAAGCTGGATTTGATGGTATTGAAATACATGGAGCACATGGATTTCTATTAAATCAATTCTTTTCACCATTAACCAATAAACGTTTAGATGCCTACGGAGGCACATTAGAAAAAAGGATGAAACTACCATTAGAAATAGTAAGAGAAGTTAGAAGTGTAATTGGATATGGGAAAATATTATCATATAGACTTGGAGCAGACGATCTAATGCCTGGAGGGATAACCATAAATGATTCTATAAAAATGGCTTTAAAACTTGAGGAGGAAGGAGTAGATATAATAAATGTTTCAGGAGGATTATGCGGTTCTAGACCTCCACAATTAACCGGGGAAGGATATTTTATACCACAAGCAGAAAAGATTAAAAGAAATGTTAAAATCCCAGTTATAGGCGTTGGAGGAATAAGAAATCCAGAGTATGCCAATGAAATTGTTAAAAATGGAAGTGTAGATATGGTTGCCATTGGTAGAGCAATGCTTGAAAATCCGAAGTGGGCTGAGGAAGCTTTAAAGAAAATAAAATATTCATCCACTTAAACTAAACTTTTTTGAAAGTCGCTCCATTAACTCTTCTTCTTCAATTGCATGCTTTTCTTCAAGAGTTAAATCCCTTGGAAGCCATGAAGGTTTATCCTTATCCTCAAAATACTTTCTAATAGCCCTTCTTAAAGCTCCCACAGCTAGAATACCACAATGATATTTAACGCTGGGTAAACCTCCAAGTTCATTAGATATATCCTTCCAATTAATCTTCCAAGCTTCCTCAAGACTCTTACCTATAATCATATCAGTCATTATACTTGCAGCTGCAATATTAGCTGCACAACCATAACTTTCAAAACTTGCCTTCTCAATGGTTTTACCATCACTACTCAATTTAATATATATTGCAATCATATCTCCACATGCAAGACTACCTGCAGTAGCATGTATATCAGCATCCTCCATTCTACCTAGATTCTTGGGATTCTTAAATAACTCTAATACTTTAGGTGAATATATTAGTGGAATTCTACTGGACAATTCAATCACCTTTAAATGGGCTTATAGACCTAATCCTATTAACAGCCTCTGGAATATTATCTAAAACATACCTTATATCGTCAATGGTATGAAAAGGTGTAACCTTCATCAATATACTTCCATGAGCTTCCTCATACCTCCTTCCAATAGCCAATAATATATGGCTTGGTTGAAGAATTCTACTTGTACATGCACTACCACTAGAAACATATATACCTCTTAAACTAAGCTCTACAGTTAAAGCTTCACCCTCACAATACAAGAAGCTTAAATTAACATTATCTGAAGCACGTTTAACCCCCATAGGACCATTAAGAATACAATTATCCACAGTACTTAAAACTCCATTTATCAACATATCTCTAAAACTGCTCATCCTACTATTAAAATCATCGAAATTTGAAATCATGATATCCACAGCTCTAGCAAAACCTGAAATTGAAGGAACATTCTCTAAACCAGGCCAAAACCTCTGAGTACTAAGTTGACCAAAGATTATTGGTTCAAGATTTACACCACTCTTAACATAGAGGCATGCAGCACCTTTAGGTCCAAAAACTTTATGACTACTGAAACTAGCTAAATCAACATTTAAATCTTTAACACTAAATTTAACTCTACCAAGAGCATCAACAGCATCAGTATGGAAGAATATTCCTTCATCATAATCCTTAACCACTTCAACTAAACCCTTTAAATCCTGTATAGTTCCAATTTCATGATTAACAAAACCTATACTAACCATTAAAGTATTTGAATCAAGATTTGAAGATAATATGTCTGGATCAACAAATCCCTCATTATCCACTGGAACTTTAACTATTTCAAAACCATACTTAACCAAATCCTCAACAGTATGAATTACACTTAAATGCTCAATACTTGATACAATTATCTTCCTCCTAGATTTACCATGAGCTTTAGCTAAACCTAAAATCGCCAAATTATTCGCTTCTGTACCACTATGTAAATATAAAATCTCATCAGAACTACAACCTAAAGCTCTAGAAATAATTTCAGAAGACTTCATTAAAACTTCATAGGTCTCCCAACCAACTTTATGTGTAATTGATGGATGGCCATAACCAAAAACTGTATAACATTTAACCATATCTTCAATAGCTTCAGGAAATATTAAACCAGAATTTTCAGAATCCAAATAAACCTGTCTAATTGGAGCTCCATGAGCTTTAAGTAAATCTTTAGCATCACGTTTAACCTCACTCAAGATAACACCATAATAACAATAGTAATAATTAAATAAAAATATTCCCAATAAGAATTTGAAGTGAAAGAAATGTTAAATGTAAAAGAGATAAGAAAGGATTTCCCAATACTTGAAAGAGAAGTGAATGGTAGGAAACTCATATACTTTGATAATGCAGCAACATCACAAAAACCAATTCAAGTAATAAACAAAATAATGGAATTCTACACGAAAAGTTATGCAAATATACATAGGGGGATACATACATTAAGTCAAGAAGCATCAGAATTATATGAAGAAGCTAGAGAAAACATAGCTAAACTGATAAATGCGAAAACAAAGGAGATTATCTTCGTAAAAAATGCTACAGAAGCAATAAATATGGTGGCATATACATGGGCTCTTAGAAATCTAAAGAAGGGAGATGAAGTTATTACCTCATTAATGGAGCATCATAGCAATATAACTCCATGGATAACATTATCACAAATAAAGGGTATAAAAGTGAAATTTATAGGGGTAAATAGCGATGGAACACTGAAAACCGAAGAAATACCAAATCTAATAACCAAAAACACTAGACTAATAAGTATAACACATGTATCAAACGTATTAGGAACAATAAATGATGTAAAGGAAATAGTTAAAATAGCTCATGAAAAAGATGTAACAACATTAATAGATGCTGCACAATCAGTACCGCATATGCCAGTAGATGTAAAAGATATAGATTGCGAATTCTTAGCCTTCAGCGGACATAAAATGCTTGGACCCTCTGGAATAGGTGTATTATACGTTAAAGAAGATTTACTAAAAAGAATTGAACCAACAATAAGTGGAGGGGGAACCATAAGAAACGTTAAATGGATACAAGATGAAGAAATATGCAAAATACACTGGATTGAAGGCCCTGAAAAATTTGAAGCTGGAACCCCAAATATAGCTGGTGCAATAGGGCTTGGAGAAGCAGCAAAATATTTAATGAGAATAGGATTGGAAAACATAATGATGCATGAAAAGAGACTTGTAGAGAAAACATTAAAGGAACTAGAAAATATTAAAAAAGTAAAAATATATGGTCCAAGAAATGCTGAGAAAAGAGCTGGAATAATTACATTCAATATTGGAAATTTAGATCCCCATCAAACAGCATTAATACTAGACCAGTATGGTATAGCTGTTAGAAGTGGATTACATTGTGCAGAACCAATACATCAAATAATTAAAGCAGAAAATGGAAGTGTAAGAGCAAGTTACTACCTATATAATACTGAGGAGGAAATTGATGAAATGATTAAAGTATTAATGGATTTGGAGGATATAGCCTAATGATGGATAAATACGTTAAACAAGTAATAAGAGCATGTGGTAAAAATGCTGATTACATAGTAGTATTAAAGATGGATGCAGTAATAGATGCAATAAATAGAATTAAAGGTAAAATAGATAACCTAATTGATTTAGGCGGATTATATATGAAGGGGAGTTTTGAAGATGTGGAAGTAAACGTATTTAGAACTGGGAAAATACTATTTAAAAATGTTAAAGATGAAGAAAGGTTAAGAGATATTTTAAATAAACTATTTAGTAGTTGAGGTGTCTAAATTGAATGAAGAAATAGAAGTAAAAACTCATACAGCATTACACGTTTTAAAAGGTGCTGTACGAAAAGTTTTAGGAGCTAAATGGACTGCAAGTGTATATGTAGAAGGTAATCATGGTAGATTAACGGTACAATACCATAGAAAACCATCTGAAGAAGAATTAAAAACTATAGAGGAATTAGCTAATCAAAAGATAAGAGAAAATGTACCAATAAAAATCGTGGAAATGGATAGGGGTGAAGCAGAGAAAACTTTTGGAGATGAAATGTATGATCTATTTCCAATACCAGAAAATGTAAATCAATTATCGATATTGATAATTGAAGATTGGAATATAAATGCATGCAACAAAAAGCATACTAAAACCACTGGTGAAATTGGAAGTATAAAGATAGAGAAAATTAGATTTAGACCATCAAAAAATCTACTCGAAATAAGTTTTAACGTTACTTGAAAACATCATTTTTCACTCCAAAATTCTCTAGTCTCCATGTATTCCTTCATAGCCTCCATGAGATCCTTAAATAAATCATTTAAACTTTTATGCATTTTAGCTAAAATTTGATAGGCTGTTAAAGGACCTATCCCTCTAACAGCTAAAGCTATAATGGCCTTCTTACCATAGATAGATATTAAATCAGATGACATTTTACAATAAGCGAGTAGATATTCCTCATCATCACTTAGAGTATTGTTAGATTTAAATTTCTCAAGAACCTTTAAAACTTCTTGAATACGCCATTTAATCAATGATATATTTTTGGAATTGCAATAAGGACAATTTATAGGTTCAGATACATCTTTAACCATAACTCTCCAAATCTTTAAACAATCCATACATAATAAATCTACAACTTTATGAAGTATAGTATTGGCAAAATATTCTTCACTTGTCAATGATAGTAAATCACCTATTTCAATTATTGGAAGAGCAAGAATTGATGGATTATTGGATTTATCTAGAATATGTACATGTATAGAGTTATTTCTTAAGGAATTTATGAAATCCCTTAAACCATTAAAATCAAAATGCTCTACGAGTTCAAATCTATATGCTTCATCATAAACTGGAGTATTAGCAAAGTATTGTGGTAAATGTATTAAGTAGCTTGTTGTCTTATAATACATTCCACGTGGAATAGCATTAAATTTCAAAGCTACATGTCTAATAATATATGGATCAACATTAAGATATAGAAATTTCAAAGCGTCCTCAAAATTTAAATTTAATATAACCTCACCTATAATCTTACCATCAATACCCTCAGGAACCATAAAGAGAATTCTATAAGCATCAACTCTAAATATACAATTAACATTAAACTTCTCCTTTAAATATGCACTAATAATCTTAGCTAAACTCCTATTTACACCATGACCATTACATGAATGTACTACAATAAACCTATCAAAAGACTCTATAACAATACTATTATCTGTTGGTGGTGGATAACCCATATTCAAGTAATCAATAAAATATTTAACTGCAGATTTAAGAGCATAAAAACCAAATGGATACTCCATAGATAAATTGGAAGTTATATCATCAATTGAAGCACCTTTAATCCACATATCATATATCCTACCCCTTAAAGAACCAACTTTTAACGCTATCTTCCTAGGTGTAGGTAGAACTTCACCTTCCCATCCAGGTATAGCAGCCATATAATCAGATGATGGATTAACATAAACTTCAAAATCACTAATCCTACTTATAATCCAAGGTCTACCACGTAAAATCAATTTAACTCCAGGTCTAGCATATTCAGAAAAGAAGTCTTCACCTAGAAAACCTAGATCTTCACCAGTAGACTCCAATTTCACTGGAAACTTTATTTCTTCAACAATAGTTGATAGATGCTCATAATAATACTTCCTACTACTTTTAGATGGTCGTATGAATTCATCATCAAATTTTACTAAACCCAAATTAGAAGTAAAATCTAAAACTTTTAAGAAGGATGTAAAATCAAGATTCCTATATGGATAAGCTCTCCTAATAATATTATATGCATCAACAATGCTAATTGCACCCATATCAAGAGCTAAACCAACAATTTGATGAGCTAAAACATCTAATGCATTTTCATGGGTAAATAAATCTTCCAATTCACCATTTAAAGCCATCTTACAAATAACCATACTTTCCATAACATCATCAAAACCACTACAAATGATATAACCTCTAGAAACCTTATCGATAAAATGTCCACTTCTACCTACACGTTGTATAAGTGTGGAAACTTGCCTTGGGGATAGATATTGAATTATTAAATCTACAGAACCAATATCTATACCAAGTTCTAGAGAAGATGTAGCAACAATACACTTTAACTCTCCAGATTTAAATTTAGATTCAATTATTTCTCTAACTTCCCTAGAGAGAGAGCTATGATGAGAATAAACATCTAAACCAGTAATTCTAAGCCTACTACTAATGTATTCAGCATATTCACGACAATTAACAAATATAATGGTAGATCTTGAATTATTAATTAAATCAATCATATACCTAATCCTAGAAGCAACTATTGGGGTGCACATCCACTTAACACTATACTCAAAATCAGATTGTGATGGAAATGGATTTTCTACATGAAATTCATAGGGTTTAATAGATGGGTCAACAACAATTTTAACATTACCTCCAAAAAACTTAGCAACATAATCTGGATTTGGAACTGTAGCTGAAAGTAGAATTAATTGAAATTTACTTGAGATAAGCTTTAAACGTTCTAAGGCGATGGATAACTGAATACCACGCTTACTTTTAATTAGATTGTGAACTTCATCAATAATAACCCATTTAACTGTTTTCAACCAATTCCTCATACCACTTGAAGGTAGAATAGCTTGAAGAGTTTCAGGGGTTGTAACTAGGATTTCAGGAGGATACTTAAGTTGTAAACGTCTAATGGAGGATGGTGTATCACCATGACGAATATCAATTCCCACATTAACTTTGTTACACCAATTCTTCATCCTCTTAAGAATATCCCTATTTAAAGCTCTAAGTGGAGTTATATATAGGATGTGAATTCCAGGGACAATACCAAATTTATCTTTAAAATCTAGATATAAACTTAGAATTGGTATAAATGCAGCTTCAGTTTTACCTCCACCAGTAGGACTAATCAATAATAAATCTTCACCAGCTAAAATTCTAGGGATAGCGATCTCTTGAATGGGAGTAAAAACTTTGAATAAATGTGGTTTTAGGGATTCATGTATTAAATCAATTGACAGAAAAAACACCAAAAAATATTAGAAACTCAAATTTAAATTAATGATGTTAAAATGGCTCTATCAACTCTACTTCAACTTCCTTAACTCCAGGAACAGATTCAGCAGCTATTTTAACATTTTGAATGAGATATCTAGCTAAGGGACACATGAAAGATGGAACTGTTAAACTCATCTTAATCTTAACTTTTCCTTCAGAAACTATGGATACATCCTTAATTAAACCCATATCCACAATACTTAAACCAACCTCTGGATCTATTACCTCCTTCAGCTTTTCCATTACAGCCTCCTTTAAACTTACATCATCCAAAGATTACACCAAACTATAATTTGAATTCATTTAATTAAATGTTTGCATTTAGAAGATTAGAATCCTCTTCTTAAAGCTTTCCTCTCTGCTTCCATAATCTTCTCATAAAATGCATCTGAATCATTTCTAAAAGATTCAAGAATTGACTTGACACTCCCAGCATTAACACCTCTACCTGCAAGAGCTATTGCAGCCAATTTACCATAAGTAGCTATTAATTCTGCATTCTCTAAAGCTTCTTCAACAATTCTCTTCTCATCACTATTAAGTTTAGAACCACGTTTACTAACTATACTATTCAAAATCCTCTCATCCACATCTAATGGTGAAACAAATTTTGAACCGCAAACTTCACATCTGATTTCATCACTTAAATCCTTTATCCTAATAGGCTTCCACCAATCCCAATTTTCAGTACAAATAAAGAATCTAACTTCATTTAAGAGTCTAGCTTTAGTAGCTTCAATTAAAACTTTCCTCAATCTTTCAGGAGGTATTATCTCACTCCTCATAGAAATCTTCTCTAATCCAACTCTAGATATAGGTGATAAATCACTTGTTTCAAAGGATTTTAACTCTCTAACTCCAGAGAATAATTCCTTCAAGAAAGATTGAACTCTATCAGCATCCACATCCATAGATAAATACTCTTTTAAAGCTTCATCATAAACAGCTGAACCCTTAAAAAGCTCTATAAACCTATGAATACCCATACTAGCAACATCCATATCCTTAGATAAAGCTCCAAATCTCCTAGCAACATGTATAAGCCTATACTTAAATAACCCAGATCTCTCAGCCAATTTAATCAATAAATCTCTAACATTAGATTCACTAAGCTTCTTTAAAATTTCAATAACATCATTTAAACTAATATCTTCAGAAGCCTTTACAACAACCCTATATGGATCTTCTTGAATTTCTACTGAATGCCCTAAAAATTCAGATATAGCATCACCGAGAATTCTAGATAAAGCTCTATTTGCAAGTAAACCTAGATGTGTTGTTAAAATTATAAGTTCACCCCACTTCTCTAAAGTAACAATCTTATCAGAAGGAACTGGCAACCCCCTCTTAACATGTTCAAAAATATGATCTAAAGCCCTCCTAAGAGATTCCTTCTCAATTGGATATTTACCCTTTAAATCAGATATGATATCATATATGGAAACTCCAGAATTAATTTTAGATGCAACATAACCTCTAATCCATCCAACTTCTTGAGCAATAGCATAGGGAACTGGAATCTCTTCACCCACCCAGCTTGGAATAGCTCCAACTGGATCATTATCTGGAGAAACATATATTCTATCACCAACAATCTCCCTTATCTTCCATAAACTACCTCTAAAAACAAATTTCCTACCTGGATCACCATATTCAGAAACAAAAACTTCATCTAGAAATCCTATTGGAATATTATCATCAATATTAATCACTAAATACTTCTTTTCATCTGGAATCATAGATAGATTCTCAAAAAAGTATTCATACACATTTCTACTATTCTTAGGTGCAAGTACAATTTTATCTTCAAATGATATCCATGCAAGTCTAGGATATCTATTATGCATATAATTCAAAACGCCAATTAGATCATCAATGCAAATATTTGAGTATGGATATGCACCCTTAAGAACCTCTAAAATTTCATCAAAATTCCACCTCTTCTTATACATCAATAAAGAAGATATTTGATGACATAAAACGTCAAGAGGTTTCTCAGGGATCTTTACAGATTCAAGTTCTTCATTTAATGCAGCTCTACATATAGCCATAGCTTCAAGAGTATCATCTGGATCTGCAGTTACAATAACCCCATTAGAAATTCTACCAATACCATGACCAGCTCTACCCACACGTTGAATAAGTCTAGTAACCTGTCTAGGAGACATGTATTGAATAACTAAGTCGATTCTACCTACATCAATTCCAAGCTCAAGAGATGATGTACATATAAGGCCCTTTAAATCACCATTCTTTAAACCTCTTTCAGCAGCAACTCTAGAAGGCTTAGATAATGAACCATGATGAACACTAATTGGAAAATCAATATCCCAAACTTTAAATCTAGAAGCCAAAACTTCTGCAATAGCTCTAGTATTAACAAATAATAATACAGAATTATATTTCTCAATAAGTTCTCTCATAAATCTCAATCTAGCTGAAACATCTGGATGAGTATAAAGTTTAGCTGCAAGATCATAATCTTCATGCTTAGGTTCGGGGAAGAAGATGCTAAGCTTCATAAGTTTAGCCACTGAAACTTTAACTATATCAATACTTCTACCAACACCCACAAGGAATCTACCCACAATCTCAGGACTACCTATAGTTGCAGATAAACCAACTATTTGAAAATCACGTCCAATGAGCTTCCTTAAACGTTCTAAAGCAATGGATAATTGAACACCACGCTTATCTTCAGCAAGTTCATGAACTTCATCAACAACAACCCATCTCAAAGAAGATAAACCTTTACGTAAAACTCTACCAGCTAAAATAATCTGCAGGGTTTCAGGGGTTGTAATCAATAAATCTGGAGGCATTTTCGCTTGAGCTACCCTTTCAGATTGCTCAGTATCACCATGTCTAACAGCAACCCTAAAACCTAATTCCCTACCCCACCACTCCAATCTCTCCAATAAATCCCTATTTAAAGCTCTTAAAGGAGTTATATAGAGCGTTTTAACACCAGGATCATGCAATCCACACATCATGCTAAATATTGGTAGAAGTGCAGCTTCAGTCTTACCTGAAGCAGTTGGAGAAATTAATAGAACATTCCTACCCTCAAGTATTAATGGTATAGCCTTCTCCTGAGGTTCAGTAGGAGTATCAAATCCCCTCTTCTCCAAAGCCTTCCTAACTGGTAATGCAAGAAGATTAAATGCACCCTTAAGCTCTACCATAACTATCAAAACCATTAACTTAAATTAGGATTTAATGAAGATAGTGTATCCACAATATCCACATGAAAATCTATCTTTATGATTAGCCATAACCCTATCGCATTTAGGACATTTCCTACCTAAGAAGCTTATCTTACCACTACTATAATCATACTTATAAAGCTTATACCTATCAGCCAAATAGATACACCTCAATAGCTTAAATAATAATTCTTATAAAAACTTTACTTTAATGGCAAACCATTTATTAATATAAATATCAAAATTATAGTCAGATTAAAATGTATGCACATGTACAAGCAAAGACCACAGAAAAACTAAAGATATATGCAGTTATAAGTTATGGTTTAAGTTCAAATACTTATATAATAGAGAGTAGAGATGAAAAAGCGATAATAGATATTGGATATGGACCTCCACATTCAAATATAAATGAAACATTAAACATATTCAAAATAGATATAAAAGATATAAAAAAGATATTGATAACCCATAGACATAGAGATCACACAAGAGAATTAAAGAAATTCATATATGAAAATGAAGAAGCAAAGATATACATACATAAAAATGATAGAGATGTGGTCGTAGAAAGCTTAAAAATAGATAAAGATAGAGTTCAAACATTATATGGAGATGAAGAAATAAGCATTGGAGAAATAAAAATTAAGGCAATACATACCCCTGGACATACCTCTGGAAGTCTATGCTTCAAACATGAAGAAAATATATTCACAGGAGATTTAGTATTTGCCAATGGACTATATGGAAGAACAGATCTACCCACAGGAAATCAAAAGGAGCTTACGAGAAGCTTAGAGAAACTATTAAAATTAGATGTAGATTCAATGTTCCCAGGACATGGAGAAATAACTTTAAAAGATGCAAAAAGCCACATAAAATTAGCATGGAAAAATGCTTTAAGGGATTTAACATCAAAACAAAATTGAAATAAATAAATAGAAAAAGATTAAAATAAAATGATTTTATCCATTAATAGTGGGAAGATTGAAGATAGATGTGTTAAGATTATTGGAGGAAATAGTTAAAACACCAAGTGTATCTGGGTATGAAGAAAATACTGGAAGAAAAATCATGGAAATATTCAGGGAAATGGGTTTAAAAGTGGATGTAGATGTTATGGGAAATGTAATTGGATACATGGAAGGGGAAGATCCTAAAATAATGATAACAGCACACATGGATCAAATAGGATTAATGGTAAATCACATAGATGAAAAAGGGTATATATACTTTACACAAAGAGGATTTGATAAAAGATTACTATATGGAATAAAAGTTGTATTACATGGAAGCAAAGGCCCAATAATTGGTGTAATAGGTGCAAAACCAATACACTTAGTGAAAACTGAAGAACGTGAAAAAGTTGTAGATATAGAGGATATGGCAATAGATATAGGTGTAGAAAGCAAGAGTGAAGTATTAGAACTTGGAATAAACATTGGAACGGTAATTACACCAAAACTTGAAGTAACCCCCATTGGAAAGGGGAGAAACGTTGCTGGAGTAGGATTAGATGATAAAGCAGGAATAGTGGCAATGATAAAAGCAATGGAAATATTAATGGATAAAGGTGTTAAAAAGAAGATATATGCTGTAGCCACTACACAAGAAGAACTTGGACTTAGAGGAGCAACAACAGCAGCTTATAGGATAAATCCAGATGTAGCCTTTACAATAGATGTAACGCATGCATCATCATATAATGTACCAGAAAAAAGGGTTTCAGGAATAAAACTTGGTGGAGGACCAGCTATAGGAATAGGGCCAAACTTCCATCCAAAATTATCAGAATTGATAATAGAAGTATGTAAAGAACATGGAATACCATATCAAATAGAAACAATATTTGGACCTAGTGGAACAGATGCATTTGCAATACAAGTTTCAAGAGGTGGAGTAGCCACAGCTCTACTATCCATACCACTAAGATATATGCATAGTACTGCAGAAATAATTTCAATAACCGATATAGAAAACACAGCAAAAGCACTTGCTGAAACAATAATAAGGATAAGTGGAGAAAACTATAAAAATCTATTAACAAAAATATAGGGAAACATCCCTTTGAGGTTGAAGAAATGGACAAAAATATGGAAATAAAAGTGATGCTGATTGCAATACTCATATCATCAATAATATGTGCATCAACAATTCAGAAAACATATGCTGAAACAAACTACAATGTAACAATAAAGGTAGTGGATGCCTATGGAAAACCAATAGAAAACTCCAATATATACATATATAGATATGTAACACCATACACCATCAGCTTCTATACAAAAACAAAATTGGAATATGGATTAAAAACACTAAAGCTACCACAAGGAACATACATAATATATGCAAGAGCAGATCTAATTGAAACCCCAACAATAGATTATACAATAGGTTATGTTAATGTAAATGTAGAGGGAGACTTAAACATTACAATTACATTAATAAAAGCAGCAGAAGTAAAAGTGATAGGAGAGAGTTTAGATGCGAGAAGTGAATCAAAAGGTAAAATCATGGGATACACCATATATTCAACACAAAAATTAGAAGTAAATGGTACAAAGATCCTACAAAGCTTTGGAGAAAGGGAGAAGAATATAGCACTAGATATAGAAAGCGATAAGATAATTGTACCAGCAAACTTTGAAGTAACCGTGGAAGTAGAAGTCTTATATACAGCAGGTAGATATGTATACACGAAGTATTATAACTTAACAAAAAACCCAATTAAACTTTTAGAGGGAGAAATTGTAATATTTGAAATACAGGAAATAACATTAAAGGATAGTATACTTGATGCTAAACAAGAATACAATAAAACCATAAGTAATATTGAAAAAGCAGAGAAAGATGGATTCTATCTAGCAATATATAAATCAAAAATACCAAATATAATCAATTTAATAGAAAATGGAGAAGTAGCATTAAGGATAAAGAGGTATGATGAATGCTACTCAAACATTAGAGAAGCAATACTAGCTCTAAATGAAATAAACAATAAAGTTACACAATTATATTCTGAAGCAACAAGTTCAACAACAATAATAATCATACTACTCACATTAACATCAACAATAATTGGATTAACAATATTCGATAGAGAAAGATACAGTTTAATTGCATCAGCAGTATCCTTCATAATTCTAGTGTATGTATTCAAGACATTATATCCAGGAATAAATGCTATAGATCAAAATCTCATGTACATATATGCAGCAACATCATACATAATAATCACGATCCTAACAATAACCATAAATCATATGGGGGAGAAAGGGGAAGCTTCACTTAGAAGCTTAATAACATCAATATCATCAATATCAAAGAGGAATTTAAAGAGGAGGAAGCTTAGAAGCATATTAACAATAATGTCAATAACAATAATAATAGGTGGATTTGTAGCATTAACATCTGCTTCAGTGGAAGAAGGTTTAAGGATAAATGTATTTAACAGAGTTAATGAACCTGAAGGAATAATAGTATATAGAAGCGTTGGAGAAGAGAGATATAGTAAATTCACAGCAATAAGTACCACAATAATAGATGCATACTCAATAGAAGAAAAATCTAGGGAATACTCGTTTAAACTTGAAAGTCAAGCAAAATTTGCACCATTAGAAATAGCCATAAACCCATATGTACAAGATAAACTAAACATATATGGAGCTATTGCCTTCACCAATCCCTCAGACCCAATAATACAAAGGATAAATATGAAGATTAAAGGTAGATTACCAAATAAAAGTGGGGAAATAGCAGTAACAAATGAAGCTGCAAAGAAGCTGAATATCAACATAGGAGACAAAATAATACTGTTAAATAGTGGAAAGAGAATGGAGGTAACTGGGATATTAAGCGATGATTTTATATCAATAGTAGATTACGATGATAGAAGTTTAACCCCTGGAAAATTGATAATGGTAATGGGAGGCGAAGAGGTAAGAATAGAATTAATGGATTGTGAACCAATAGAAACAGTTATAGTATCACCAGAAGATTCAAGAATATTCTCACTACTACCAGCAAGACTATACATAAGAATTATCAATGAAGAAGATGCTTTCTCACTATCAAAACGAATAGCATTATCTGGAATCTACATGGTTAAAACAATTACACAAAATAAAATCTACCTCTTAAACTATCAAAGCTACATGGATATAAAAGGTCTGGAAGCTATGCTTACATTGGCAATATGCATATCAAACATAGGGATTGTAATGTTGGCATCTGTACATGAAAGGAAGAATGAAGTAACAATACTTTCAGCCATAGGATTAAATCCAAGCCATATAACAGCAATATTTGCCTTTGAAGCAATAATAATAGGGTTGATTGCTGGAGGAATAGGATATATAATTGGATTAACATTCTATAAAATTGCATACAATCTAAATCTAACAATAGAAGTATATCCAAAGGTATCATATAGCTGGGCTATATCCACACTAATAATATCAGCTATAACTGCAGCATCAGGATCAATACCAGCTTTAAGATCATCTATAATAGTTACACCATCAAAATTGATGAGGTGGAAAGCTGATAAAAAGCCTCAAGATTTAGATAAACCATGGGAATTCATAATACCAATAAGATTTGGAATAGAAGAAATAGGAGAACTATTAACGTACTTAATGGAATCATTAAATAACACTATGGGAGTAGAGAGAATGAGGAGAATTGATGATAGAACTATTAGATTTAGTTATAGAATTGGTCAAGGAACAATTGGTTCATCAGGATCAATAAATAAGATACAAATATACATGGAAGAAGAACCAAAGATTAAACTTGAAGTTATACCCTATGGGGAGGATATAGAGAAGCATGCATATGAAGTAGCTAAGTTAGTTAGAAGTATAGTAATAAAGTGGAGGAGTGAAAAAGCATAGGAGGTTTATGATGGCTATGACTAAAAATAATGGGAAGAGGGATTTAAAGAGGGAATTAATTGGGTATATTTTAATGGTTATATTGGCTATCATAATTTCAAGGGGGATATACTACGGTGTAGGATTAGTATTAGGTACACCAACACCATTCTTAGTTGTAGCTTCTGGAAGTATGCAGCCAACACTTAATATTGGAGATGTAATAGTGATAAAAGGAGCAAACCCTGGAGAATTAAAAGTTGGAGATATAATAGTATTCAATCCTCCAAAACCATATTATAGTGGCGTACCATGGGTTCATAGGATAATAAGCATACAGAAAATTAATGGAGAATTATACGTTAAAACTAAGGGTGATGCAAATATCTATCCAGATCCATTTACATTAACAAAAAATGACATAATTGGATTAGTAATATTTAAACTACCATACATAGGATTAATAACACTTAACTTATGGCAATGGGTAATACCATCAATAATAATAGTATCTTCAATATTAATCGTTAAAATGATTTTAGACAAAAAGAAATAAGAGGATACAATACCTTAATATTAATAAATATATAATTTCTCCTTATATTGTGGTGCATATTTATGAGTAGTAAACCATCGGTTAGAATTGAAAATGTTGTTGCATCAGTTGTACTCGATCAATACATAGATTTGGAAGCCGTTACTAAAAGTATACCCACAGTAGACTATAATCCAGAGCAATTCCCAGGATTAGTTTTTAGATTAGATAAACCAAAAACAGCAACATTAATCTTCAGTTCCGGTAAAATGGTTTGCACAGGAGCGAAATCTGAGAAGGATGTTAAAAAGGCTATAAAGAAGATAATATCCACATTAAAATCTAAGGGTATAGTAATGATTGGAAAACCTAAAATCACTATACAAAACATTGTTGCTTCAGCAAATTTAAAAACAAATATAAACCTTGAGAAAGCAGCATTAACATTGGAAAATGTAATGTATGAACCAGAACAATTCCCAGGATTAATATATAGGATGAATGATCCAAAGGTGGTATTGCTATTATTTAGCTCTGGTAAAATGGTTTGTACAGGAGCGAAAAAAGAAGAGCAAGTATATGAAGCAGTGGAAAAGATAAATAATAAGCTTAGAGAACTTGGATTAACCTATTAACCCCCTCTAACATAATTTAATATTTTATTATACAATGTATCATCAATTAACCCTGCTTCAAATAATATTTTAGCAGCATCTGAAATCTTAATTAAACAATGAAGTTTTAAACCTCTTTTTGAAAGGTTATCACTAGCCCCTTGTTCCCTATCCACTAAAACTACAACATCCTCCACTCTTCCACCATAAGTAAAAATGGATTCAGCAGTTAAAATTAAACTTTCACCAGTGGTTGCAACATCATCAATTATCAAAACTTTATCATCAGCTTTCAATACGCCTTCAACAAGTCTCCCCCTACCATGAGCTCTCTCCACCTCCTTTCTAACATATATCAATGGTTTCTTCATTCTATATGCAACCATAGTTGCAAATGGTATACCAGCCGTTGGAACACCAGCAATTCTATCGAAATCTCCAATTTCATTCATAATGATCTCATAATATGCATCACAAACTCTTATGAAATCCTCTGGAAATGATGGTATAATCCTTAAATCTATATAGTATGGGCTCTTTAAACCTGAAGTTAAAGTGAATTCTCCAAACAATATTGCACCACAATTAAAAATCCTCTTCACAATTTCAACAGCCAAATTCCATTTTAAATAATTCCAAGACAATAAAACCCTCACTAAATATGATATAGGAGATTTAAAATTTTTCGCCTTAACCTAGTAATAAAAGGATGTAAAGCAAAGTAGTAGTAATGCTGGTAGAAGTATTGAACCTATAATCTTCCGCTTAAAACTCAATGAAGAAACATCATCCAAAGGTCCAGGATGATCTCTATAAATTTGCATAAACAATGCTAAAATAGCCATTAATAAATAGCCAGAAAACATTAAAACTGCAATTCCAATATATGAGATAACCCTATAATACTTTCCTCCAAACATAGCTCTTGAAATATGTCCACCATCAAGTTGAGATATAGGCATTAAATTTATGAAGGTTATCAAAAAACCAATCCAACCTGCAAAAGCTACTGGATGTAAAAGTAGATCATAATAAACTGGATTAAAGGGTTTAACAAATTGAACTATAAAATCGAATATCATTGGAACTGGAATATACATACCATACACTATTTGTTTAGGAATGACATATGATAATCGAACACCCAATATAGATACAAGTATAGCCGCTGAAAAACCAAGTAAAGGTCCACTTAAACCAACATCAAAAAGTTGATCTCTATTCACCATAGGTGAACGTTGAACTATAATTGCACCCATAGTTCCACCAATCTCCGGAGGGCCTGGAATAAAATATGGAAGGCTAGTTTCAACACCATGAAATTTTGAAGCAATCTTATGACCAAATTCATGGAGGACAGCAATAGATAATAGACAAGCAGTATACAACACTAGATTCAAAATAATATTACGATATGGATCTACAATATCAAAAGATACACTATTAACTTGTAGATATCCACTATAGATTATTGCTGCTAAAGTTGCAAAGAAAAGAAGTATTGCAGTTATAATTCCACTCCTACCATGACGTTCTTCATCAACCTTAAAAATTCTTAGAACAATTTTACCCTCATGCCTTCTAAGCGTCGGCATATAACCAGAACCTTTAATAGAATTATAGAGGGAAATAAAGGATTCCTTTAAATCTGGTTTATAGGATACTATAAATGTGGGAACACCAAATTGTATAGAGAAATCTTCAACTACAAAGAATCTCTTAACAAAATTTTCAATTGATAAAAAATCTATAAGCTGTTCCTTTGATTGAGTTTGAGGAGTTTGAGTTGTTTCCGGCAAACTACTTATAGATTGTTCCCCCATAAAATTCTATTTAAATCATGATGAGTAAAACCTAAAAATATTTCTACCATAAATTGTCTTGGGGAAATTATTGCCTACTATAAAGTATACGATAAGGGAAGTCACATTAAAAGATATACCAATAGTCATGGATATAAATAGGAAATGCCTACCAGAAAACTATTCACAATCATTCTTTATGCAACACTATAGGAAATATCCAAAGGCATTCCTAGTAGCAGATGTAGATGGGGAAGTAGTGGGATATATTATGTGTAGAATAGAGTATGGAATGTCGAATTTCAAATTTGCATTATTAAAGAAGGGACATGTAATATCCATAGCAGTACTACCACAATATAGGAGGATGGGTATAGGATATAATTTAATGGTTAAAGCCATGGAAGCAATGAAAAACTATGGAGCAACAGAAGTATACTTAGAAGTTAGAGTTAGCAATTACCCAGCAATAAGATTATATGAGAAATTGAATTACACAATAACCAATAGGATACAAGGATATTATGCTGATGGTGAAGATGCATATGTAATGGCTAGACAATTATGATTGTAGAGAAACTTCTAGAGCCACTTTAATAGCATTTAAAATATCATTGAAATTCATTGAGGGAGGAGGCTCACCTCTAACCCCAGTTTTAAGCTTACTTGAAGCTTGTTCTATAGTGTATGGTATATGTATAAAGCCAGCTTTACCATTAACATTAAATTTATCCATAAAGTACAAACCCAAATACATAACACAATTACAAAGGAAAGTGCCAGCACTATTAGAAATATATGCGGGTATACCTAAATCCAACATACGTTTAACAATAGCTTTAATCGGTAAAGTTGAAAAGAAGGCTGTAGGACCTCCAGCAATTATTGGTTCATCCACAGGTTTATAACCATCATTATCAGGACCTGAATCCATAATATTTATGGCAATTCTCTCAACACGTACACAAGATGCTCTTGGAGCAAGACCTAAACTCAATAAAATTCTAGGTTTATAATTTAATACGAGATTCTCCAATAATCCTTTAACTTTAGCAAAAGAAACTGGTAAAACCACTCCAACGATCTCTTCACCCATAAAATTTAAACCATTAAACTTCTTTACAATATCTCCAGATGGATTATAAGATTCTTCACCATAAGGTTCAAAACCAGTTAGAACGATAACCATAACAATTCAAAAATAGATATAAATAATTGATTTTTAAAGTTTTATGTTGAGAACTCAATTAGCAGCAAAGGAACTTCTATCAGCATAATACTTCTTCACATATTTTGGTTTAAGTTTTGAAGCTATGTAATCAAAAGCTTTTTCAGGATCACTCTTATCACCACAAGTATACACATCTAATGTAGCATAGGAATACTCAGTCCAAGTATGTATGGCAATATGACTTTCAATAACTAAAACTATAACTGAAACTCCACCCTTCTCTCCACCGAACTTCCAAGATTTCACATCCCAAACAGTCATATTAGCTATCTTAGCAGCCTCAATAGCTATATCCCTTAATAAACGTTCATTGGAAAGCATTTCTGCATCACAATCATATAGATTACCGTAGACATGCTTCCCAATAATCACTTTACTGGTTACATTCATTTCTATATCTTCGATTACATGCAAGATATAAATCAATATTTAAAGTTTTCTATATTAGCCATGATAATGGGATGTCTTGCCAAGAGCCATCAGGCTTAATCCTTCTAATAGTTAATGGAAGAACCCCTCTTTCCAATTCTATCCTAGCAATTTCTATTGGTGAAAGATTTTTATCTTCAACATTAATTAGAACTGGAGCTCCAAGAGATATTTGCAAAGCTCTAGCCCCAATAATCCTAGCCTTCTCATAACCAGTAAGTCTAGGTGGACCTATAACAATATTTTTAAAGAATTTCTGTGAAAGCTTAGAAGTAATATCCATGTAACTACTTGCATCTGATGAAGCAATATCATAATCAAAGTACAAAGTCATACACACCTCAAAAACCAATGCTAAAATTTGAAGATAATCTAACAAATATTAATATTTATTTGTTTCTAAATTGTTTATATGCAAAAAACATCTGAAAATGAAGAAGTGAGAAATTTCTTTTTAACATCATTAATAATGATCTTCATTTCAACAATAACAATAACATTAAGAATCTTTGGGATCACAATATTTAACATAACATTTGAAGCTTTAATAATATATATACCAACAATACTAGCAATTATAGCATCCATATACCTATTTAAATCCAAGAAAAGTTAAAAATATAATTTCCCAAGTATATTGAAGATTTGATGATAGATTTATCCATTATAGGATTCATACTGATAATAATTGGAGTGTTAACAATATTTTTAGGAGCTATTATAGCCATAATGAAATCTAAATCTAGTGGTAGAGTTGAAAGTGGAGGAGTAATAATTATAGGACCATTCCCAATAATATTTGGGACAAGCTCAAAGATATTAAAGATTATGGTTATAATAACATTATTACTCATGATAACACTAATACTATTATCAATAATTCCATTATGGAGGTTTAGGATTCTATGAAATGTGAAATATGTGGAATTAGAAATGCAAAATATACATGTATTAATTGTGGATGTAGAGTTTGTGAAGAATGCTTAGATACGGAGAAATGGATGTGTATAAAATGTCTTAAGATAGAGGATTCCAATATTATGGGTGGAGAAACTATAAACACCATATTTAAAATTTCAATGATAGGATTTTTAATGATATTCATTGGGATAATCATAATAATGATTTCACAGATATTCATGGGGGGTACAATAGCTGGTGGAATAGTAATATTCCCATTTATACCAATAATATTCATAAAAGGTTTAGAGGGACTGGAATTAACATTAATAATATCAATAATAATTGTAATAACATTATTAACATTCATCTACATATTAACGAGAAAAATTTAAAATAGTAAAGGTAGATTTACCTACCTATAATAAAGGTATATTCTATGCGTACTCCACTCATCAGATACTATTTCAACTCTAACTGGACGCCAACCTGGAATTTCAAAATCATGTGAGACAATTCTTGTTCCAGGTCTCAGTTCTCTCTCAAGTTTAGGTTTTAAACGTTCATTAACACTAGTTAGTAAATACATTGTAACTACATCTGCATCACGTATACTAACATCAAAGAAGTTTCCATGAATAATTCTAACAACACCTTGAAGATTTTCAGCTAAAATCCTCTCTTCAATTTGTTTAACAAGTTGAGGTCTAATCTCAATACCTACAGCTCTAGCTTTAAACTCCTTGGCTGCAATAAATAAAATTCTACCATCACCAGCACCAAGATCATAAACAAGTTCTCCAGGTTTAACATTACAAAGCTGAAGCATTCTCCTAGCAACGTTTTCAGGAGTTGAGACAAAAGGTACATCATAATTATAATACATCAATACTACCAGAAAATAAGATAAAACTAATTAAGATAAAAATTTAACTCGAATATTAAATTGAGGAATACTTATTTATCTTATAAAGGTAAATCTTAAATGGAATTGAATGGGTAGGAGAGATTTAATAGATAGACTTGATAGAATTGAATATTTACTTGAATATCTATCAAGGGAAATAGAAACTATAAAGAGGATTTTAGGTTTAGGAAATGATAGCAATATATTTTCATTAATTGAAGGTGGAATAGAAACATATAGGACGATAACATCAGAATATAAGAGGATACTAAATATTGAGAATATGATTAGGAGTATAATGTTGGATGGCATATCAAAGGATATAATGCGCATATTAGCATACATGGGACCTATGAACATAACCCAAATAACTAAAGAAATAAAAAGAAGGAGGGGGAGAGCTTCAAGATTAACAGTATCTAGAAGGTTGAAGGCATTAGTAGCTAAAGGTATAGTGAAAGAGGAATTAAAGGGGAGAGAGAAAGTATATTATTTATTGTAATCATAATTCAAATCATATCCATAAAAATTGAATATTAATAGATCATAAAATGATTAAATTATTATGGAAAAGTTAATCACAATAAACATATATGTGGATATGTGGATATGTGGAGGTGGAAAAATGCAAAATGAAGAAAGAAAGGAAGAGAGAAGGAGGAGAGAGGAATTTGAAGATGTAGCTGAATTGAGAGAAGTATTAAATGTAATATCAGAATTCATAGATAAATTGCCAAAACTAATAAATGAATTGATCTCAGCAATATATGCAGCAGATTTAGGGGAAAGAATTGGTAAAAGTATAGGTGAATACTATAAGAAGCTTAAGGAAAGTGGAATACCGGATGAAGTTGCAATAAGATTAACCGAAAATTATGCGAAAGAAGCTCAAACACCAATGAAGCTACTTGGAGAATTAATTTCAAGATTTAGTGGTCCAAGAAAGAGTTATTTAGAAGAATTGGAGAGGTTAAGGGAAGAAATGGAGAAGTGGAAGAAGAAGGAATAGAAATAGTTAAAGTTGATGTCGATGAGTAAAATTGTAAAGGTAATCTCAATAATATCCATAGCATTAATAATGGTAAAAATATTGTTAAATTCAATAGTGATTTTAATGGAGTTATATGAGTTAAAAATGAAAATGAAAATTAGATGCCACATATATAAATGGAAAATGTGTAGGATTATGGAGAATTATGGTATCCCCAAGGATATCGCAAATAGGTTATCTAAAGATATTTTAAAGGAGGAATTAAAAGTAATAAATAATCTTCTAAGTATTAGAGGGTTAATGAAAATTTTAGGAGGCAAACACATATATAGGGGATAATGCTAATAAGAGGTGAGGAGATAAAATGCATAGGGATAAACCCCCAATAATACAGAATATAGAATCATGGGTGAATTCACAAAAGAGATTCCTAGAATATGTTAAGAAAAGTGAAAGTGAACTTGAAGCAGCAGATAGATTATCACTAATAATAGCAGCTAGAGCTGCATGTTCACAAATAGCTAGAACAATAAAGGGATTTGATGCATGGCTTCAAAACCCATTAATAATAGGATTAATGCCATTAGAAATGGTTAAAGAAGTTCAGGAGAAATTATGGTCTATAATGAAGATCATAACAGAATTTGATATACAACATACTGAGAAATATGGGGAATATTTAAAGAAAGTTATAGAGCAAGGGAAGATAATACCTCCATTACCATTGGAAGAAGAAGAACAGCAACCTCAACAACAATTAACATATATGAGATAAATTATTCTTCATAAATCTTCTTCTTTAGAAATTTTGATTTTCCCACTGGAAACGATTACCGTTAAAGAGTCACCTAATTCAGGTTTAGGTTCAAGCATACTCCATTCATCTTCAGTAAGCCATAAAGTTAAACGTGGAATTTGAAGTGATGTGGAAAGTGGAATTGGCATCATCCTCATAACTTGTTGCATAATTGGAAGAACATCTTTAGCTAACTCAGAATCTTGAGAAGAGAAGAATACTGGAGGTGGAGATTCCTCTTCTTCAATTAAATCAATTCTAAACATTTTTTCACCATTAGGAGCTCTAACAACATTTTTACTTGCAACAACAGCCTTAAACTTAACCTCCAATAAAATCCCTCCAAAACCATAGAAATATTAGTACACATATATATAAGTGGTTGCTTCAAATGAATTTAAATTATATTCGAAACAATTTAATACTTCACATATAAATGTGTAGCAGAAAATCCTCATATATGAGTGGTGGTAATGCCACAGAAAAATCAAATACTTGCAAAAAGAGAACTTGCACCGAGGATAATAGAAATAGAAGTTTATAATCCAGATATAGCATCAAAAGTGAAAGCTGGACAATTCATAGTGATTAGAGTTGGAGAAGAATGTGAGAGAATACCATTAACAATAGCTGATTGGAATTCTAAGGATGGAACTATAACCATAGTATTCCAAGAAGTTGGGGTTTCAACATATAAACTTGGTAAACTTAATGTTGGAGAGACAATTATGGATGTTGTAGGACCATTGGGGAATCCATCAGAAATAGATAGATTTGGAACAGTGGTATGCATAGGAGGTGGAGTGGGGATACCAGCAATATACCCAATAACAAGAGAATTAAAGAATGCTGGAAACAAGATTATATCGATAATAGGAGCTAGAAGTAAAAACCTACTTATATATGAAGATAAGATGATGAATGTAAGTGATGAACTTAGAATAACTACAGATGATGGATCCAAGGGGAGAAAAGGGTTTGTATCAGATGAATTAAGAGATCTATTAAAAAGTGGATTGAAGGTTGATAGAGTTATAACTGTTGGACCTGCAATAATGATGAAGGTTTGTGCAGAAGTTACAAAACCATATAATATAAAGACTATTGCAAGTTTAAATCCAATAATGGTATGTGGAATGGGTATGTGTGCTGCATGTAGAGTTGAAGTAAATGGTAAAACTAGATTTGTATGTTTTGAAGGACCTGAATTCGATGCACATAAAGTAAACTTTGATATACTATTAATGAGGTTAAATGCATATAAAAGTGAAGAACAAATGGCCTTGAAAATTTATCTTGAGGGGAGGAGTGAATAAATGCCTGTGAAAAAGAGGGTTGAAATGAATAAACTTCCCATTGAAGAGAGGAAGAATAGTTTTAATGAAGTTGCTTTAGGTTTAACTGAAGAACAAGCAATAGAAGAAGCTAAGAGATGTTTACAATGCCCAAATCATCCATGTGTGAGTGGATGTCCAGTAAACGTTGATATACCTAAATTCATAAAGAAGATAGTGGAAAAAGACTTTTTAGGAGCATATAGAATTATAAAGGAGAAGGATGCTATACCAGCAATAACTGGTAGAGTATGTCCACAAGAAGTTCAATGTGAAGCTAAATGTACACTACAGAGAATTAAAGAACCTATAGCTATAGGTGCATTAGAGAGGTTTATAGCTGATTGGGCTATAAAGGAGGGAGTAATAAAGGAAGAAGTAACTAGAGCACCATCCAATGGTATAAAGATAGCTGTAGTTGGATCTGGACCAGCAGGTATAACTGTAGCGGCTGATCTAGCTAAACTTGGATATGAAGTAACAATGTTTGAAGCATTACATAAACCTGGGGGAGTATTGGTTTATGGAATTCCAGAATTTAGATTACCAAAGAGGATAGTTGAATATGAAATAAACTATCTAAAGGATTTGGGAGTTGATATAAAGACGAACACTGTTATTGGTAGAACATATACTATAAAGGAGTTATTCCAAAGTGGTTTTAGAGCAGTATTTATTGGTACTGGAGCTGGAATGCCAAAATTCCTAGGTATACCAGGAGAAACCTTAGTCAACATATATACAGCCAATGAATTCCTCACTAGAGTAAACCTCATGAAGGCATATCTATTCCCAAAATATGATACACCAATAAAAATTGGAAGGAAAGTTGCAGTTATAGGTGGTGGGAATGTGGCTATGGATGCAGCTAGAACAGCCATTAGATTAAAAGCTGAAGAAGTATACATTGTATATAGGAGAACTGAAGAAGAAATGCCTGCAAGAAGAGATGAAGTTATAAATGCAAAAGAGGAGGGTGTAAAATTCCAATTACTAACTCAACCAATAAGATTTGTCGGTGATAAAGAAAATAAATTGATTGGAATTGAATGTTTAAGAATGCAACTTGGAGAACCAGATGAAAGTGGTAGGAGGAGGCCTATCCCAATAAAGGGATCTGAATTCATATTTGAAGTGGATTCAGCAATAATAGCAATTGGATGTCATCCAAATCCATTAATAGCAAAAACAACCCCAGAAATAAAGGTGAATGAAGAAGGATGTATAATAGTGGATGAAGAGTGTAGAAGTAGTATGAAGGGTGTATATGCAGCTGGAGATATAATACTTGGAGAAGCAACAGTAATAGAAGCTATGGGTACTGGTAGAATAGCTTCAACAACAATACATAAAGATATAAAAAATGGAAAAATATAAAGGGATAAATTTACCCAAAATTTTAAATTTATTAAGATGGTTTAAAACTTAAAAGTTCTTCTTCACTTGGAGGAGGTCTAATAATTCCAGCCTTCCAAATAGCTTCAAGAGATCTTCTAGCCTCACTAATAATCTTTGAAGCTCTCTCCCAAAGCTCATTCCTACTAAGCTTAACTCTAGCAACACCTTGCTCAATAGATTTCAATGCACATGCCACAGCTTCTTCAATATAAACCTCCCATTCATCCATTGTTGGTAGAATATACTCTTCATGAATCCCCTTCCTCTCAGCAAATTTAGCTAAAGCTTCAGCTGCAGCAACACACATTTCATCAGTAACAGTTCTAGCTTTAACATCAAGTACACCTCTAAATATTGCTGGAAAACCAAGAGAATTATTTACTTGATTTGGAAAATCAGATCTACCAGTACCAACAATTCTTGCACCACCCTCCTTAGCTTCCCAAGGCCAAATTTCAGGTATTGGATTTGCACATGCCAAAACTATAGCGTTATCAGCCATACCCTTAATCCACTCCTTCTTTATAACCCCTGGACCAGGGCGGCTTGCAGCTACACATACATCAGCACCCTTTAAAGCTTCAGGTATACCTCCACGTAATCCTTCACTATTACTCTTCAAAGCCCACTTCCACTTCCAAGGATCCTTCTCCTTCTCAATTATATCACGTCTATCAGGATTCAATATACCCTTACTATCCACCATTACTATGTTTCCAGGTTTAGCACCTGCAATTTCAAGAACATCTGCAGTCTTAATATTAGCTGCACCAGCACCAACAAGAACTATTTTAGCTTCATTAAGCTTCTTTCCAACAACCTTCAATGCATTAATAACTGCAGCAAGAATTACAGTGGCAGTTCCCTGTTGATCATCATGCCAAACTGGTATTTGAAGTTTCTCTCTAGCTTTTTCAAGTACATAGAAGCATTTAGGTTTTTCAATATCTTCTAAATTTATTCCACCAAAACTTGGTTCAATAAGTTCTAGGAATTCTATGAGTTTATCTGGATCCTTAGTTTTAACACATAATGGAAATGCATCTACACCACCAAGATACTTAAATAAAACTGCTTTACCCTCCATAACTGGCATAGCAGCTTCAGGTCCAATATCACCTAAACCTAAAACTCTAGTTCCATCACTAACAACAGCTACATAATTCCATCTATTGGTATACTCAAAGCTATTTAGATCTGGATTTTCCTGAACCTTCCTACATGCAGCAGCAACACCAGGCGTATACCATATTGAGAAATCATCTAAAGTTCTAACTGGAACTTTTGGCATAACTTGAAGTTTACCTTCATAAAACTTGTGTAATTGTGGAGCTATTAGAGATGGTTTTTGAGCTCTCTCCAAAAGCTTCTTAACATCCACTTCACCCATGAAATACACCGATAAACTATTAATAAACATGTGTTTAAATCTTTCCATAAATAGAAATTCAACAATAAAGAATAAATGAGACTAGAATAATATGTTTACAGTTAATTATGGGGATTGAAATGGGTGAAGATGAGGAACTTAAAAAGATTGTGGAGAAGAAAATTAAAGAATTAACTAGGAAGAATAAGGAGGCTAGTGTTGAAGTGGAATTGGATAGAGATGAATTTAGAGAAGCATTATCAAAGAATAGACTTGTTGTAGTGGATTTCTGGGCTCAATGGTGTGGACCATGCCAAATATATAGTAGAATATTTAAATCTGCAGCTGAAAAACTTGTGGGTAAAGCATTGTTTGGAAGGGTTAATGTAGATAGAAATCCAGAATTAGCAGAGGAGTATAGGATATATGCAGTTCCAACAACACTAATATTCTTAAATGGAAGGAAGGTGGAGGAAATAGTGGGAGTAGTAACTGAAGAAGAATTGATAAGTATAGTGGAGAAATACCTATAAAACAACTTTAAATAAATTATTTATTGAGGTTTTAGGGGATATGAGTATTAAATTGGAAATTGTAAATTTAAATGTTCCAGAGGGATGCAATATAATACTTGGTCAAAGCCACTTCATAAAAACAGTTGAAGATTTATATGAAGCTATGATGAATTCAACGCCAAATGTTAAATTTGGAATTGCATTCTGTGAATCTTCAGGACCACGTTTAATAAGACATGATGGAAATGATGAAGAACTTAGGAAAATTGCTATTGAAAATGCACTTAAATTATCAGCTGGACACTGCTTCATAATAGTTATGAGGAATGCATACCCAATAAATGTATTAGATAGAGTTAAAGCAGTACCAGAAGTAGTAAACATATATTGTGCAACTGCAAATCCAGTACAAGTTATAATTGGAGAAACAGATCAAGGTAGAGCTATACTTGGAATTGTAGATGGAGGGAAAAGTCTAGGAGTTGAAGATGAAGAGGGAATAGAGGAGAGGAAGAGATTTCTAAGGAGCATTGGATATAAAAGGTAATCAATCAATAAATTTCTTTAAAACTTCAAATGTACTTTTTAAATGTTGTGGAATAACTTTTGCATCAGCCAGTATAGGCATAAAATTAGTATCACCAAACCATCTTGGAACAACATGGAAATGTAAATGTCCAACACCTGCACCAGCAGCTCTACCAATATTAACACCAATATTAAAACCATCAGGTGAAAAAGCCCTCTTCAAAACATCAATAGATAGAGATATGAAATCCATAATCTCCAAAACCTCTTCCCGTGAAAGCTCATTGGGATATATAACATGCCTATATGGAGCAATCATTAAATGACCATTATTATATGGATATGCATTCAAAACAATATATGAATGTAAGCCACGCTTTAGAATGAATAATTCATCATCACGATTAAGCTTTGGATAAACACAGAAAAAGCATTCAACATCCTTGGGAGCAGAAATATATTCAACCCTCCAAGGAGCCCATAAAACCTTCAAATAGACACCCGATTAAGATAAATGCTTAAATGAATATAATGATTTCGTGAATAGTATGGTGGAAGTATCACAAACATTAATTAAAAGATATTTAAACAATGGAAAGATTTTAAAAGCATGGAACATGCTTGAAAGAAGCATTGAAATACAAACCCTACTCAAAATGTCAAATATAATGGCTGTGAAAAGATTGAAGTATAATGATCATGGACCAGTACACTCAAGAATAACTTCAGGAGCAGCATTAGAAATATTGAAGATAATAAGTAAACATAGAACTCCAAATGTAATTTTAGATCATGGAATGAATATGGAAGATGCACAATTAACAATATTACTTGGAGCATACCTCCACGATATTGGAAATTGTATACATAGAATTCAACATCCACAAAATGGATGCTACATAATTGAAAAACCATTAAACAAAATACTGAGAAACATATATGATAGATTAGAAGATAGGATAAAGATTAAATGTGAAGTTCTACACTGCATATATTCAAGTGACGATGAAATACAATGCTTAAGCTTAGAAGCAGGAATAGTAAAAGTTGCAGATGGACTAGACATGGCTGAGGGGAGAGCTAGAATACCATACGATCTAGGTAAAAAGGATATACACTCATTATCAGCATTAGCAATAAAAAGAGTTGAAATAGAAGAAGGTAATATAAAACCATTGAAGATAAAGGTGGTTATGGAGAATCCAGCTGGAATATTCCAAATACAAAATGTATTAATGAAGAAGATATCCACATCTGGATTAAGAGACCTAATAGAAATAACAGCAATAAATATTAATGGAGAAATATTTATGGAAGAGAAGTAGCATCCTTAGGTAATATTGGAAGATTATCCACATTCAATGCGTAAACATCAAGATATTTTAAACCAGAACCAGTAAAGTATAGTAGGATTTTATCAGATGAATCCACAATACCATCATCAAGTAGATGTTTAAGAGCGGCATAAGTTGAAGCAGCCTCTGGACATGTGAAAAACCCATTTCTAGATAGAATCTTCATGGCATCCATAATCTCATCATCACCCACAGCAATAGCATAACCACCACTATCCCTAACAGCCTTAAGAATCAAATAACTTGCATAAGGCTTTGGAACTCTTAAACCAGCAGCAATAGTTTGAGCATTAACCCAAACATCAGAAACTTCCTTCATATTTTCATGGAAAGCCTTAACCAAAGGCATACAACCAGTGGATTGAACAATTATAAGCTTCGGCATATTATCAACCCAGCCAATCTCCATAAGCTCATTAAACCCCTTCCAAAGACCAATAACACCCTCACCACCACCAGTAGGAAATATTATGTAATCAGGAGGATCCCAATCAAATTGCTCTGAAATCTCATATGCCATAAGCTTATAACCTTCAAACCTATAAGGCTGCTTATTAGTGGAAACATCAAACCATCCATAAAAATCCCTAAGTCTAGAAACTATACTGGCGCAATCATTAATTAAACCATCAACCAAATAGACCTTAGCACCCATATAAACACACTCCTTCAAAGTACTTATTGGAGCATCTTTAGGCATAAAGGCATAAACCTCCAATCCAGCTCTAGCACCATAAGCAGATAAAGCTGCAGCAGCATTACCAGCACTTGGAATTGCAACTCTAGAAACACCTAAACCCTTAAGGATGGATACTGCTAAAGCCATACCCCTAGCCTTAAAAGTTCCAGTGGGTAAATGACCATCATCTTTAACAAAAAGATTTCTACAACCATAAGATAAATCTCCATTTAAACGTATAATTGGAGTGAAAATTTCACCTAAAGAAATTACGTCTTGAACACCCCTTAAAGGTAGAAAGTCTATATACTTCCAAAAACTATCAAATCTAAAACTAAAAACACTTTTATCAAACTTTAAATTAGAAAAATCATATTTGTATAGTAGTGCACCACCACACTTTAAACATACATTAATAGGTTTATCAACATCATAAACTTCTCCACAACCACTACACTCCAAATGAAACTTCAACATAAATATCGAAGTAAATAGGTAATGTTAAATATAAATACCTTACCAAATCACAAATAGCTATCTAACAATAGCAACTTCAATAGACAATACCTTACTACTATCATAACCCTTAATAAACCTAAAAGTGAAATTCATACAATTATTGTTAAAAATGGTTTTTGGAAGATAAAGTTTTAAGTAAATTGTGGATTTCCCAAGTATAGTAATATAAAACTTATTGGCATAATTCCTACTAGAAATCATGCCAAAATCATACTCTAATTGGGAAAGCTGAGAGAAATACGCATTTTCACCAAACCCCTTAAAAGATAAACCATTAATTGAAACATCAATTAAATTTATAAACTCCACATAACCATTAAAAACCTTAAAATCAAAAACATAAAATCCAATGTTAGAATCATAATTATAATTTAAAAGGTCTATGCGTAATTCACCTCCACCATAAATACCATGAACAAGAGAATCAACCCAAGCCATTATGGGGAGAACAGTAGATAAAGAAACCAAAAAAAGAGTAAATACTGAATATGGAATAGAAAAATTATTGC
>Ga0209394_1000459_pt1 | contig 31985 bp, 20 predicted proteins | sample JNZ201metaG_FD_184122 | JGI IMG/M metagenome (GOLD analysis project Ga0209394, IMG submission 184122) | Hot spring microbial communities from Jinze hot spring, China to study Microbial Dark Matter (Phase II) - JNZ 20120812A (SPAdes) (version 3) ...
TTGCAAATTACCAAGCCCTCCCGCCGCTCCCCATATGAGTACAACATCGCCGGGTTTTATCTCTGCCTGTCTTATGAGCATTCTCCACGCTGTAAAATATGTAAGACCATAGCTTGCTGCTTCTACCCATGAAAGATGTTTTGGTTTTGGGAGAACCTGCTGAGCTTGAACGAGGCAGAACTGAGCGAATGCTCCCCAGTTTGTCTCATAAGCCCAAATCCTCTGATTTCTGCAAGCCATAGGGTCAAGCCCGTTGCATTCCGGACACTGTCCGCATGATTGATTGCAGTGCAAAACCACTTTATCTCCCACTTTGCAGTTTGTAACTCCTGGACCAACTTTCCAGACAATTCCCGAAGCATCTGACCCGGCTATATGAAAATCATATCCTGTGTATTTCATAACATTAACTGGTTTTCCAAGCGATGCCCAGACACCGTTGAAATTCACTCCCGCAGCTTTTACAAGAACGAGAACTTCTCCCGGTCCTGGCTCAGGGACATCTATTTCTTCAACTTTCATTGCTTTGATTGGTTCTCCTAATCTATCTGGTCTTATAACTATTGCCTTCATTTTTTTTACTGGGGTTCCGGGTTCCACATCGACCTTTCCTAAGGGAAGGATATCAACTTTCTGCATTTTCTTTTCCTCCTTTTTTACAAACTCTTGCTTTAATTTGTTATCTTTTTGGATTTTGAACTTCAAATTTTTTATGTTTTTTTTATTTTTTATTTTGCTTTTTCAGGAATTTTCTTTGTGTTTTAATGAGGGGAAAAGATTTTTTCGGGCTAATTTTTTGTAAGTTGAGAAAGGTTTAGGAATTTTTGTTAAATTGATTTTTAAGTAGGGGCAGGCGTAGCTCAATCGGTCAGAGCACCAGCCTTCCAAGCTGGGGGTTGCGGGTTCGAGTCCCGTCGCCTGCTCCATTAAATTTGCCCATGTAGCTCAGGGGTTAGAGCGCCTCCTTGGTAAGGAGGAGGTCAGGGGTTCAAGTCCCCTCATGGGCTCATAGCAAACTCTCAAAAAAAATGCCAATAGGAAAATTTCTCAGAAAAATTTTCGGTTATGGTGGAGATCTTGCTATAGACCTTGGAACTGCAAACACTGTTGTTTGGCATTCAAAAAAAGGTCTTATAATAAATGAACCTTCTGTGGTTGCTGTTATGGAGTTGAAAGGTGGTGTGAGAAAAGTCATAGCTGTTGGAAATGAGGCGAAAAGGATGCTCGGTAGAACCCCAGAAGATATAAAAGCTATAAGACCTTTGCGAGATGGAGTTATAGCCGACTTTGAGGTAGCTGAAGCAATGCTTTCTTACTTTATAAGAAAGGCGCTTGAAGGCGGAAGCAGATTTTTCAAGCCAAGAGTTGTCATAGGAGTACCATCTATAATAACTCCTGTTGAAAAAAGAGCTGTGATAGAAGCGGCAGAACTCGCAGGAGCATCGGAGGTTTACCTTGTATATGAACCTATGGCAGCTGCGATTGGTGCGGGTCTTCCAATAGGCCAACCTGGAGGAAATATGATAGTAGATATTGGTGGTGGAACCACTGAGGTTGCGGTTATATCAATGGCTGGTATTGTTTGTTCAACATCACTGAAAATAGCAGGTGATGAATTTGATGAGGCAATAGTGCAGTATCTGAGAAGAAAATTTGGTATTCTTGTTGGAGAAAGAACTGCTGAACTTATAAAGATGACAATAGGAGCTGCTATGGAAATTGAGCCAGATAAAGAAATTGAGCTATATGGAAGAGATGTATCTAACGGCATTCCGAAAAAGATTGTTATCTCACAGAGAGATATTGTTGAAGCATGCAAAGATCAGGTTTCTGCAATAGTTTCTGCGGTAAAAAGTACTCTTGAGAAGACACCGCCAGAGCTTTCGGGAGATATATATGAAAGAGGGATTTGTCTTACAGGAGGTGGCTCTCTTCTTGCTGGACTTGATAAACTTGTTGAGAAGGAGACAGGCATAAAGACATTTGTTGCGAAGGAGCCGCTCTTCACAGTAGTTAAAGGTTGCGCAAAAGTTCTTGAAGATATAGAACTGCTCGCACGAGTTAATGTCGCTCAATGAACATAGCAAAAATTCTTTTAGCAATTTTTATCATTTCTCTGCTTTTTGTTCTGGAAAGGTTCAATATCTACATCAAAATTCCCGGTTTTTATGGTCTTTATAATCTTTATCTCTCACCGCAAGATATATGCGGTTTGAATTTTGTTGATGAGGTGAGGAGATCAAGAGAATCTATTGAAAAGTCGGTTTCTTTATCGTGTGATTTTCGGGAATCTGAATTTTTTTCTTCCGTTTCAAATTGTACCCTTTGGGATAAAAATTTGCGCCTTAAAATTATTGTGTCCAGAGTTTTTCCTGTTTCTCCTGATAAATTTCCCGAGGAATTCATCATTTTATCTGGTAAGAATGACGGTGTCAAAAGATACTCTCTTGTTATGAAAGATGGTTTTCTCTTTGGAAGAGTTGTAGATGTTTTTGATAGAGAAAGCAGGGTTATATCTATTTTTTCTCCGCAGTTTTTTGTTGATTCGGTTTTTTTAAGTTCAGGAGTAAGAGCTATTTTGCGGGGGAATGAAAACGGTTTTATGAATGTTTTTGCTTCTTTGGGACCGATAGAGTATGCCGACGGAGATGTTGCTTTGACTTCTGGAAGCAAATTCAGTTTGCCGGAAGGTATAAAAATTGGGAGATTGTATGGAGAGAGAATCAGAGTTTTTGCAAGTGTTGAAAATCTTGTTTATGTCTCTGTTGTCGTTCCTATTTCAGATGAAGAAGATTAGATTTTGCTTTTGATTATGAGAGGGATAAGGAGCGATATAAGCAGGGAGAGATTAATTTTCATAAGTTTTTTTCTTGTTCTTCTGCTTTTTCCTTATTTGTATTTCGGTTATTTGGCTTTTTTCCCTGACATTTTTTGTGTTCTTGTGGTCTACTGGGTGATTTCAGATGAGCAGAAGTCCTTCGGTGCTATACTTATTTCCGGGTTTTTAGCTGTTTTAAGGGTTTTTTTTGGTGGAAGCCCTTTTGCCGGAGCAATTTATGTTCTTTTCGGATTAGTTTCAACTTTTTTCCCTAGTTCTTTTGCTGGCAACATATTCTCTGTGATTTTGTGGACACCAGTTATAACTTTTTTCACCTCGCTTGTTGTATCTTTTGATTTTTCTCAATTTTTTTACAGTATTTTTCTTATTCTTTTGAAATTGCTTTCAACGACTATTTTTGCTGTTATTATCTTCCCGTTTTTATTTAGGGAAAGACGAAAGATTCTCATCTGAATTTTTCAGTTTATATTTTCAAGAGCTTTTTTGATGATTTTTTGACTTCTTTTTTCTATTTCTTTTGGATTTTCAAGTATGTATGAGATTGATGCTGCCACTCTTGCACCAGCTTTTACCACTTTATCTATGTTATTGTAGTTTATCCCTCCTATTGCGACAACGGGAAGCTCAGAAATTTTTACGGCTCTTTTTAAGTTTTCAATTCCTGTTGCAGGATATGGATTCTCTTTTGTTTTTGTTTTGAATATAGGACCAAAACTTATATAGTTCAGGAGATGCTTTTTCTTCATGGCTTCTTTTACTTGGCTTATGTTGTGAGTTGAAAATCCGATTACGAAATCTTTGAATTTTTCTTTTATTTTTTCAGGTGGTATATCTTCTTGCCCGATATGGATTTTATTTTCTCCGATTATATATGCAAGGTCTGCTCTGTCGTTTATGAAAAAAAATATTCCTTCTTTTTCGCATTCGTATTTCATCTCTTCTGCCTGTTTGAGTTGTATGAACATATCTAATTTTTTTGCTCTGTACTGCAATATTTTAGCTCCTCCATCTTTGCATCTTCTGACTATTTCTTTTATTTTTGATATATCTTTTTTGTTTGCTGATTGGGGTAAGAACTTATCATCTGTGACGACATAAAGGACAAATTTTTCTTGCTCTATAAGTTTTTTTAAGTCGAACATAGAATGACAAAAATTTAAGAACTTCTCACTTAGATCGGTAAGATAGAAAATAAGTTTTTTGTGAAAGATATGATTAATTTTTTTGACTATTTATGGAGAGAATTATTTTGGTTTTGCCTTCAGTATCAGTTGGATTAAGCGGGATTTTTGTCCTGCTCGGAGTATGGGCGATAAAGAAAAAAAAAGAGATCAAACTTCACAGGTTTTTTATGACCTCAGCTTTTATCTTATCTTTTATCTTCATTTCTTCTTACATATTAAAACACTTTATGTTTGGGACAAAAAGATATGAAGGGGATTTCAGAAATTTATATATTGTTATTCTTTCTCTTCACACTTTTTTGGCAACGCTGAATTTACCGTTTTCTATATATACGATTTTTTTGGCTATTCGCAAAAATTTTTCACGGCATAAAAAAATAGCTAAAATCACCGCACCTTTATGGATCATTACCGCAATAACTGGCTGGATAGTGTTTCTATTTCTCTATCTTTGAAATTACAATTTTTCTAATCTCCGTGAAATTATTTCGGCTATTGATGTTATGGGATCTGGAAATTTGCATATTTCAGGTTGATACGAAAACTCGAACCTTCTCATCTCATCTATTTTTATTCCTTTTTTTATGCAGATGTAAAATATGTCAAGAAAGTGTCTGACCTCCGACCTGATATTAGATATAGCTTGAGCTTCAATTATATTCCCATCATTATCTACTTTCAGAAAAACTTTCATTCTATCTTCTGAAAAAGGCATGACTTTTATATCAAGTGTGAAAGAGAAGGTATTTTGATCTTTACCGCTTTCTTTTTCTTGTATTTGTCCGACTTTTCCTATTTCAAATCCGAAAGCTTTGATTATGCATGGTGAGATGATTTTTTGATATTTTTCTTTGGGTTCGTTCCCGTTTATGATTGCGAGGAGATTTTTCGCAGCTACTCTTGCTTGTTCTGCTGCTCGTGGTGCGACCTGAGGAATATTTTTATCTTCGACACAGTCGCCTGCTGAAAATACATCTTGATAAACTCCTTCCCCGTCTTCGTGTTTTAACCTCATAAAATCATCTACATATATTTTGTGTGGGGTGATGGTGTTTGGCTTGAATCCGACACAGAAAAGAACAAGATCAGAGTCAAGCCCATCCGGGTCATCAACCTTCGTTCCGAAGTTGAAGCTTACTTTTTTGTTCGTTTCTGTTATTTTTTGATATAGAAAGTCAGACAGAGCAGGTGAAAGGAAATTTGGGAGAATTTTTTGTCCCATTTCAAAAACTTCAACATAAGTGTGTTTTGAGATAGCGCTTGCCATTTCAAGTCCGAGTATTCCAGAACCAACGACTGCAACCTTTCTGCTTTTTTCTAACCTTCTTTTTATTTCCAGAACATCTTCGTATTTTGTGGACTTTATGGACTTTTGAGATTTTGGTAAGGGCGTTTCTCCTCCGGTGGCGACGAAGATGAAATCAAATTTTTCTTTTTCTGTTTTACCATCTTTTTTTAAGTAGAGAACTGTTTTTGAAATTGGGTCAAGTTCAACTGCTTTGCCTTCAACTCTTATATCTTTAAAGGGTAGCGGTTCTAATAGTTTTTCTGGTTCTATTTTTCCTTCCACTGCTTCGGGGATTGAGCAAGGATGAAATATTTTCGGTCCTCTTTCTTCAAAAGCGACTATTTCAAGGTCGTTTTTCTTTTTATATCTTTTGAGTTCCGAAATGAATGTTATTCCTGCTGTGCCAAGTCCTACAACTCCTATTTTCACTCTCATAAGAGAAAAATTTATGGTTTTTTTTCTTCTTTTTGCGATACTTTCAAACTCCGAAAGATTTTTCAGAAAAAAATGAAAAAGTAGATTTTATAATAAATTTTTCTGTTTAGAAGAAAAAATGCTGTAAAAATTTTTAGGAAAAAATTTTGTATTTTTGATAAAAAACTTTATTGCTTGTATAAGGTAATAGAAATTTGATTTTTGGGGTAGAGAGGAGATGAGATGGTTTTTATTTGGATTGATTATATCAGGTATTGCAATTGGAGTCCCTATCGCATACTCTAAATTTTCAAAACCAAAATACATCTTATCTTCATTACCATATTCTTATCAGGAGATAGAGAGGAAGTACAGAGAAGAAGTTATATCTCAGATAAATGAAAAGCTGGAAGGTAAAGGTGTTAGCAGTGAGGTAAAAGACATTTTGGAGAAACTTAAAAATAATCTCGGAAGGGAGGAGAACAATAAGCTTGTTGAGAGATTAAACTCGCTTCTTCAAGATGATGAGATAAAATCAATATCTTCAAAACTCGTTATAAGGTGGGAACCAGATGAGAGGAAAGTTAAAATAGGAAAAGAAATTTTTGAAAATCTTTGTATGACTTGCCACGGAAGAGCAGGAGATTCCTTCAATATAACTCCTGAGGGATTGAAAACAGACATAGGATACCCTATTTATGCAAGAGATTTTACAGGTAAGTATCATAGGGAAGGAAAAGTAGTTTTCAAGTTCGCTTCTGATTACTTCGGAGAATTTGCCTCAGATGAAGACCTCAAAAAGATAATAAAGGAAGGACTTGCTGGAACTCCTATGCCCGGCTTCACTTACCTTTCAGATGAAGAGATAAACTCTCTTTTAGAATATATCAAGTCGCTTAATCCAAGATGGAAGTTCGCTTCTCCACAACCTAAAAACTACCCCGTTCCGCCAACTGACTTGCTTTCCGAGGAAAGAATAGAGAGAGGGAGAAGACAGTTTATGACTGTATGTATTGCTTGCCACAGAAACATAGAATCGGGAGAAGAACCGTTGGAACAACCACTCGCATGGTATAAGTTTGACAAAAAAGGAAATATAATAACTCAGGATGGTTCTCCTTCTTTTCAGATGATCAAAGCAAGATGGTTTGGAAAAGAACCTTTGAGAAGAGGAAAACCAGAATATATATTCGCCACTATACGAGATGGGATAGCGGGAACAACTATGACTCCTTGGAGACATCTTGGAGATGAAACGATTTGGGATCTTGTGTCTTATATCCTTTACATTGAGAAAAAAGGCGCAGCGAGTAAATAAAGGAAGGAGGAAAAACTATGCTTCCACAAGATATATCACAGCATGGATATCTCGTTGACAGGGTGATAAAGCTTTCTATATGGGGAATAGTGGTAGTAGGTATAGTTTCTTTCTTTATCATGTTTTATATTCTTTATAAGTTCAGAAGGACGAAAAATCCCTTCCCTCTTTCAGATGTTCCATCAGGGTTGAAAAAGGTTATATTTATAGATTATGTTATGATAATTTTTGACCTGATACTTCTTTTTATGAGCACATGGGCTTGGTTCTTCTTTTTCGTCAGACCGGTTGAGAAGATAAAAAAAGAGGTTCAAGAAAAAGGAGAGAAGTTTGTTGAGGTCAGAGTGATAGGCAGGCAGTTTTTCTGGACAGTTGAGTATCCAGGGAGAGATGGAGTTTTCGGAACCCAAGATGATTTCAAACTCGGGAATCTTTTAGTTGTTCCGGAGGGCTATAATGTTTTTGTGAAGCTGACAAGCGGAGATGTTCTGCACTCATTTTTTATTCCTAATGCGAGGATAAAGTACGATGTTATTCCGGGAAGGGAGACGCATCTTTGGTTCAAACCAGCCAAAGTCGGCAAGTATGAGATAGCATGTGCTGAGCTCTGCGGAGCTATGCATTACAGAATGAAGGGCTATCTTGTTGTCCTGAAAGAGCAAGATTATAAGATGTGGTTAGATTCCGCTCCTTTTTCTGAAATTTCTTTTGATTATCTTGACGATGATAAAATTAAATTTGTGAAAGGGGGTGAGGTAAGATGAGCGAAGCGGTAGCATCGGCAGGGGTAATTCATCACGAAGAAACTTTTTTGAGAAAATACCTATTTTCAACAGATCACAAGACCATAGGTAAGCAGTATCTTATCACGGGAATTGCTATGGCAATTTTGGGAGGTACTCTTGCGATTTTGTTCCGTATAAATCTCGCTCACCCGGGATTTTTGACGAATGAGCAGTACAATACTTTTGTGACATATCATGGAGCTATAATGTTTTTCTGGGTTGCTATGCCTATTTTACTCGGAGGATTTGGCAATATTCTCATCCCGCTTATGATAGGTGCAAGAGATATGGCTTTCCCCACTCTCAACATGTTTTCTTATTGGGTGTTTTTTGTCTCTTCTGTGATTTTAATTATTTCTTTTTTTGTTCCTGGTGGAGCTTTTTCTGGTGGGTGGACAGTTTATCCTCCGCTGAGTGCTGACCCTGGAAGATACCTTGGAGCGAATTTGGGAACAGTTTTATTCTTGTTAGCTCTTGCGCTTGAGTTTGCATCTATGCTTATGGGTGGAGTGAATTTCATAACAACAGTTTTGACGATGAGAGCGAAGGGGCTTACGCTTATGCGACTTCCTATTTTTGTGTGGATGGAGATTGTAGCTTCTTTGCTATTTCTGTTCTCAGTGGCACCTCTTATTGCAGGAGCTATAATGCTTTTGCTTGATATTATTCTTGGGACTCACTTTTTCAGGGTTGAAGCGGGGAAAGTAGGGGACCCGGTTTTGTGGCAACATCTTTTTTGGTTTTTCGGACATCCTGAGGTTTATGTTATTTTGTTCCCGGCTCTTGGGATTTTGTTTGAGGTGATAACAACTTATTCAAGAAGACCTGTTTTCAGTTATAAATTGGTTGTGTACGCGACAATAGCTGCGGGAATTTTGAGTTTTCTTGTTTGGGCTCATCATCAGTTTGTAGCCGGAATAAATCCACTATCTGCTATTGCTTTTTCTATAACCACAATACTGATTTCTATTCCGTTTTCAATGACTCTTGTTGTTATGGGGCTTACATTTGCAGGTGGTTCAATTCGTTTCACTCCTGCCATGCTATTTGCTATATTTGCTTTTTTGATGTTCATAATAGGGGGGCTGTCGGGACTACCGCTTGGGGCAGTTGGTAGTGATATATATTTTCACGATACTTACTTTGTTGTTGCCCATTTTCACTACACTGTCTTTACGATTGCTGTCCTTAGCACAATAGCAGGTATATATCACTGGTTTCCGAAGATGTTCGGGAGAAAGATAAACGAGACATTCGGAAAAATTCACGCGTGGCTTACCTTTATTTTCTACAATGGCTTTGCTTTTCCTGGATTTTTCTTGGGTTTAGCAGGGCATCCGAGGAGATACTACTCTGCGCTTGAATTCGGATATCTACAAAAATATCAATGGGTTCATGAGCTTATGACTGTTTCTGCGGTTCTGCTTCTTACGACGCAGGTTGTATTTCTTTTTGTTTTCTTCTACAGTATTTTTGCTGGAGCTGAGGAGAAGTCGCCGAATCCTTGGAAATCAACGACTTTGGAGTGGCTTGCTCCATCTCCTCCGCCGCATCTCAACTGGGGTTCGTTCGCACCAGTCGTTGAGAGGGGTCCGTATGAGTACGCCAAAAACGGAAAAGATATAGATTACTTACCTCAGGGGAAACTTGTGAAATTGAAGCAACCTGTTAGTGGTCATGAGCATTGAACTTAAAAGGAGGTTTTTTATCTATGAGCGAGCAATTGAGGGTTTTAGATGAGTTAGAAAAAGAGGAATACGAATCGGTTCCTGTTCCTTTTCAGAAACTCGGCTTTTGGGTTTTTCTTGGGGGCGAGATAATAATTTTGGGTGGGATAGTTGCTTCTGCTATTTTGTTTCGCTTGAGCTATCCCGGGTGGTTCAAGAGTTCGGAACACACAAATGTAGTTATTGCTTCAATAAACACGATGGTTCTTCTTACAGGGAGTTTGACAGCTGTTCTGGCTCACAAATTTGCTACGATAAGACAATGGGGTAAGGTTCAGTTATTTTTGGGTCTGACAGCTCTGTGCGGGTTTACATTCATTGGTATAAAATTTATTGAGTATTCTCGTGAGATTCATCACGGATTTTTGCCAAGTTCTGGAATTTTTTGGATGTTTTACTATGGTATAACTGGATTGCACGGACTACACGTTCTTGCTGGCTCTCTCATAATTTTAGGTGTTATGTTGTTTTTGAGGAAGAAAAAGCTGGTTGAAGCTGTGGAAAATGCAGGTCTCTACTGGCACTTTGTAGATATAGTTTGGCTTTATATATTTCCGCTTTTTTACCTTACATAACTTGAAGGAGGTTATAAGGATATGAAAGTTGGAGAGAGGCATGAGATAGAGGTTAGGAATCATGAACATCATCATCCGCCGTATGTCACTATTTACTTTATTCTTGTTTTTTTGACTTTTGCATCTATTTTAATATCTCAGATAGTTCATCGTCAGAAGGCACCTGCTTATGTTTTTACAATAAGCACTGTGAAGGCGTTGCTCATAGCCTTATTTTATATGCATCTCAAATACGAGGGTAGATGGGTTCTTGCTTTTGCTATCATACCGCTTATAATATTTGCACTTGTTCTTTTTGCTCTTATGCCAGATGTAGTGCCATATCAGAAAATGTAATTTTTTTCCCAACCGTTTTTTGTGTCAAAAACACAAATCTATGTATCGCATTTATCTTTTTTTTGATTTCTGAATGAAGTCCAAAAATAAAAGAAAAATCTCAAAAATCAAAGGAAAAATAAAAAGCGGTCTGACTTATTTGTCTGCTGGGGTAAATTTAGACAGAGCAAGTGAGATAAAACAGAGAATAAAAGAAATAGCAATTGGAACTCTTTCTGATAGGGTCTTACAGGGTGTCGGCCCTTTTTCTGCTGTCCTGAAAGTAGGATCTGGTCAGGTTATGTTAGCTACATGTGATGGTGTTGGGACCAAAACTCTTCTTTCTTTGAAATATGGTAAGGTGAGAGAGCTCGGGTATGACCTTGTTGCGATGAATGTGAATGATGTTCTGGCGATGCATGGTAAACCTGAGTTCTTCCTTGATTATATAGGACTGAACTCCATTGATGACTTTGATATTTTAGAATTTATAGAGGGAGTGGCAGAGGCGTGCAAAGTTTCAGCTTGTTCTCTTGTAGGTGGAGAGACCGCTCAAATGACGGGTTTTTATTCAAAGGGAGCAGTTGAACTTGTTGGTTTCTGCATAGGATTTGTAAATCCTGAGAATCTCCCCAAGATAGAAGATGTCAAAAAAGGAGATGTTATTTTTGCATTTCCTTCAGCTGGCATCCACTCAAACGGTTTTTCGCTTATAAGAAAACTTGTTGAAAAAGGGCTCTTGAAGATGAACTCAAATTTCAGAGGTAAAAAACTATATGAAATTATTTTGAGACCAACAAGAATTTATGTGAGAGATTTTTTTTCTCTCGTGGAAAAAGTGGGATATCCAAAAGTTTCAGCACATATAACAGGAGGAGGTATTCCTGAAAATCTCGGAAGAGTTATTCCTGATGGACTTTCTGCTTTCATCATTGAAAAAAAACTTCATGAAATCCAGGAAAATTTTACAGATGGAATATTTGATTTGATTTCAAAGTTTGTAGAGAGAAATGAGATGAGAAGGGTTTTCAATTTGGGTATAGGATTTGCTATGGTTTTCAGTTCTGAGATTTCTGATAAGATAAAGAGTTATTGCTCTGATTTGGGAGCTTTTGAAGTCGGATATATAGATGATTTTGCAGGAAGTAAAGTTTTGTTCATTTGAACGATTTGAGCATATAAGAAAGATTTCACAATTAATTAAATACTTTGAGCATTTCCTGAGATAGTCCTACTTTTTGAGATAGGTTTTCAAGTGTTTTTTGATATTTTTCAAGTTTATCTTTATGTATTACAAGTTCAAGGTTCATTGCTTTTATGATTTTAATTCCGTTGATGCATGAGATAATTTTTTCTATTTCTGTTTTTGCTTTTTCAAACGACTCTTCTGCGATTTTTTCTGCTTCTTCAAACTCATTTTCATTGAGTTTTATTCTCGAGAGTGTTATTTTGAACTCTGTTTGATTTTGAACATTTTCATATTTTTCCTTTGCTTGTTTGAGGAGTTCTTTTGCGGGTGCGAATTTTCCTTCAAGAACCAGAGATAGCGCGATAAGTGTTTCATATTCTGCTTTTTTATAGTTTGAGTCGGTTTTCTTGTATAGTTCTTCAATTATTTTTCTTCCTTCTTCTGTTTCTCCGATGAATATTTTCATTTTTGCAAGCATATACTTTGTTTCTCTTGTTCCATATTCATCGCCTATTTTTTCAAATATGTCTATGCTTTTTTTGAGGTTTTCCATTGCCTTTTCAATGTTTCCTCTTTCAAAGAGTATTTGTGAGATATTAGCGAGAGCAAGGGCTTCTCCTCTTACATCCATTATTGATTTTGCTATTTCAAGGTATTCTTTGAATAGGAGGAGGGCGGTATCGTGGTTGCCAAGCATGTAGTGAACTGCTCCGTAGTTTATTGTTGCGATTCCTCTTTTTCTTATGTCGCTGAGTTTCAGCGTCGTATCGTATAATTCACCAAAAAATTTTTTAGCTTTTTCATAATCTTGAACGAGGAAGTATGCTCTTCCTATTGCGTTGAGAGCTTCTGCGTATATATCCTGATTTTCGGTTTTTATCTCGTTATCTATTGAATTTAATAGCTCATTTACGTATTTTATGGCTTCTTCTGGCAGGGATTTATCAACAAAAAGATGACAGAGCAGTGCAAGAGTTTTTATATACTCTGATTTTTTTCTGTTTTTGAAAATTTGAAGTACTTCAAGGTATATTTTTTCTGCGAGTTCAAAGTTTCCTTTTATCTGGAGGCAGTCGGCTATCCATCTTTTAGCTATTGCGAGTTTTATTTCATCTTGTGAGAAGTTCCGTGATTTTTCAAAAATTTCTATGGCTCTATCAATTTCTCCTGTTCTGTAAAGGATTTCTCCGTATTCTATGAGGAAGTCATACACTTCTGATATTTCGTCGATTTTGAGATGAGCTTTTTGGAGTAGGTTCAACGCCTTTTCAAAATACTCTTTTGCGTTCTTTATGTTGTGTTTTATCTTTGATATTTCCCCTGCTTTTTTGTACATCAAGAATGCATCTTTGAACCTTTCTGATTTTTCTGCTTGCTCTCCCGCTATCAAGATAAGTGTTATATCATCTTTACATATCTCACGTGCTATTTCAAATAGGGCTGAGTGAATTTCTATCCTTTTAGCTTTGAGCAGGGTCTCATAAACTATCTCCTTTAATATGTTCTGGCTGAAGAAAAAGAAGGGATACTCCTCTCTTATTATATCTTTTTCTTTGAGGAGTTTTAATGATTGCAGGTATTCAGGTTTTGAGCTAAAGAACCTTTCTATAATATCTTTGTGGATTGAATCAAGACAAGACATAACAGAGAGAACTTCTCTTGCGCTCTGTGGTAGTTTATCTATTCTTGAAAGTATGACCTGCGTCATTCCTATTGCTTTGGGTATCTTTGTGTTTTCTTTTATCTTTATTTTCCCGTTTACTCTTTCAAACTGGTTGTTTTCTCTGAGGAGTTCAACAAGCTCATATATAAAAAGCGGGTTTCCACTTGTTCTTTCCCAGATTATTTTTGCTGTTTGCTCATCTATATCACTTTCAAGAATTTGTGATATGAATTTTTTTGTTTCTTCAAAGTTGAAGTTCTGGAGATAAATTATGCGAAAATCTTTTAATTTTTTTTCATCAAATCCGCCTTTCTCAATTCCAAGCAGTACAGAAAACTCCTTCTCTCCGTTTGAAATGAATATGTTTTGGCTTTGATGGTCTATCTTATCAAAGTTATCAATAGCTATCACCTTATCTTTGAAGAGCAGAGAAATTATTTTGTTTGAGACCTTTAAAGTTTCCTCTTCAATTTTTTCAGGGGATATGTAGTTCAGTATTGAGTCGGGGAAGTTTATTCCAAAGATGTATCCTAAAAAATGGAACGATAAATCAAATTTTTCAGCGATTTCTAATATTTTCTTTTGATCTATTTGGTTTCCTATTACGGAGGTTAATATATTTTTTATCACGCCATAGGGTTCGTTTTTTGATGATAATTTTGCGAGGAAGACATCACTTCTTTGTTCTGCGATTGTTTTGATGAGTCGTGATACACCTGTTCCTGCTTCACCTAATATTGCTATGCGAGACCTTTTTTTATCAAGGATTCTATTTATTTCTTCTATCTCTTTTTCTCTTCCTATGAAGACAACCTGATGTTTTTTCGGTCCAAGGAGCAGATATACTTTTGTATCTTTTTCTTTTCCCTTGAGCTTTACATCTACGGGTTTATAATCAAAGATGTGTTTTGTTAGGAGAAACGTATTTTCGTCAACGAGTATCTCCCATGAGGAAGATTCTTCTTCTAATCTTTTTGCTATATTCACTGTATCTCCCATTGCGGTGTAATCTTTTTCTCTTTCTGAAATTGAGCCAACTACGGCTTCTCCTGTTCCTATTCCGCAGTGGAGAGAGATGTTCTGGTAGTTCGTTCTTATGAAATCCATCATTTCTATTGCTGTTCTTACTGCTCTTTCTGTATCGTTTCCGTATGCGAAAGGTGCGCCAAACAGAGCCATAACCTCATCTCCTATGAATTTATCAACATATCCTCCGTTTCTTTTTACTATATCTGCAAGTTTTCGCAAGACATCTCCGATGAAAAATTGGAGCTCCTCTGGGTCAAGTTTTTCAGAAAGCGAGGTGAATCCGGAAATATCTGCAAATAGAACAGATATAGGTCTTCTTTCCCCCTCCTTTTTAACTTTTTCTTTTTGTGTTTCTGTGATTTTCTCAACTTCTTTTCCTTCGTATAATTCCTCTTTTTTCTCTTCTGGTGTTGTTTCTTTTTTTTCTTTTTCTTTGGTTTCTTCTTGTTTTTTGAGTTCTTTTTGTTTTGGTGTGATTGTTAGAGGATTTCCACATTCTCCGCAGAATTTGAAGTTTGGAGGGTTTTCAAAGTTGCAGTTCGGGCATATATTTTTGAGCTTTGCTCCGCACTCTCCGCAGAACTTAAAGCTCGCAGGGTTTTCAAATCCACAGTTTGAGCATTTCATCTTATACCTACAAATAAAATTTTAGACCTTGTTATTGATTTTTCAGGAATTTCTTGAAAGCGCTCTAAGGGTGTGTTTTTCATTTTTACTCACTCCTGCGATTTTTTATCTCTCTTTTTTTCCATATATAAAATATTGTTGGGTATACGAGGAGTTCGAGTATAAAACTTGATATAAGTCCGCCTATCATTGGAGCAACTATTCTTTTTCCAACATCTGAACCAGGTTCTTCTCCTATCATTATTGGGAGAAGTCCTACTATTGCTGTCAGAACAGTCATGAGTTTTGGTCGCAATCTTTTCACAGCCCCATAAAATATGACTTCTTTGAGATCTTGATCGGTTTTTAAAGTTCCTTTTTTCTTTGCGTCTTCGTATGCTAAATCAAGGAAAAGAAGCATTACTACTCCTGTTTCTGCGTCAAGTCCTGCGAGTGCTATCAGACCGACCCATACTGCTGTGCTTATGTTGTAACCAAGAAGATATAAAATCAGTATGGCTCCAACGAGAGAAAAGGGGACAGCGAAAATTACAATAAGCGTCTTTATGAGCGACTTTGTGTTGAGATAAATAAGAGAAAAAATTATAGCCAGGGTTAAAGGAATTACGAACTTCAAAGTTTCTTTCACTCTTTCCATGTATTCATACTGACCAGACCACTCTATCCAATAACCTGGGGGTATTTGTACGCTTTTTTCAATAACTTTTTTTGCCTTGTCAACATATCTTCCTATGTCAGTTCCTGATATGTCAATGTAGACCCAACCTGTGAGATAACCTTTTTCTGTCTTTATTGTTGATGGACCGCGTGAGAGAGTTAATTCTGCTATTTCTCCAAGAGGTATGAAGTATCCAGATGGAGTCGGAATGAGCAAATTTTTGAGAGCTTCTATATCTTCTCTGAAATCTCTTGCGAATCTGACCTGAATTGGATACCTTTCTCTGCCTTCTACTGAAAAACTGATGTTTTTCCCACCTATAGCTGTTTCGACTATTTCATAGACGTCACCAATTTTAAATCCATATCTTTCTGCTACTTCTTTTTTTACATTTATATCTACGTAGTAGCCATCTATGACTCTTTCGGCATAGACCGAGCGGGTTTCAGGAAGTTTTGCAAGCTCTCTTTCTATATCCACACCTATTTTCTCTATAATTTTGAGGTCGGGACCGAATATTTTTATTCCGAGTGGTGTTTTTATTCCAGTTGTTATCATATCTATTCTGTTTTTTATGGGCATCGTCCAGGCGTTGGCTACTCCGGGAAACTGCATCTCCTTATCCATCGCGTCCACGAGTTCCTTCAAGTTCCATCTTCTGCATTCCCCGAGGAGTTTTTTCAGTATTGGTCTTATTAAATTGGGAGCAAAACTATATTCTTTCTCTACTCTGCACGGCCAATCTTTTTCTGGTTTAAGTACTATTGTCGTTTCTATCATTGAGAGGGGAGCGGGATCTGTTGAGGTTTCTGCTCTCCCCACTTTACCGAAGACGGTCAGAACTTCGGGGAAAGATTTCAAGATTCTGTCTTGAATTTGCAGTAGTTTTGTTGCGGATGTAATAGATATTCCGGGAAGTGTTGTAGGCATATATAATATTGTTCCTTCATTGAGCTCCGGCATAAATTCCCTTCCAAGTTTTTTGAAAAGTAAAAATGAAAGTATGACTGATAATGCAACAAGCGGTAGCACAATATTTCTCCACCTTATTGCAAGACCTAAAATACGATGATAAATTTCTGTTGTAATTTTGAATATGGGGTTTTTTTCTTCGTGTATTGGCTTTTTTCTTATAAGTAGCGTTGCCAATGATGGTGTCAAAGTCATTGAAACAAGAATTGCAAAGAACATAGAAAGTGTTTTCGTCCAGGCAAGGGGTTTGAACAACCTTCCTTCCTGAGCCGAAAGGAAAAATATAGGCAAGAAAGAGACCGTAATAACAAGCATGGAGAAAAGAAGAGACCTTGCGACCTCTTTCATGCCTTCTGATATAATTTTCTCTCTTTCTCTTTTGTCTCTTATCTTCTTTTCATCTTCGTTTTCAAGTTTTTTAAGTGAGTTTTCTATCATTATTATCATCGCGTCTACCATAGTTCCTATCGCTAATGCGATTCCAGCAAGAGACATTATGTTTGATGTTATTTTAAGGTAATACATTGACATAAGGGCAAGGAGAACAGATACGGGCAAAGCCACAACTACTACTATTCCAGCGGAAAAGTTAAAAAGAAATATGAGCGATACAGCAAGCACAACAACACACTCTTCGGTTATTTTTCTTTTGAGATTGTCTATTGATCTTTGAATTAGATCTGACCTATCATATGTTGTCACGATCTCAACTCCATCGGGAAGGAAACTTTTTATTTCATCTAATTTCTTTTTTACATCTTTGACAACTTTAAAAAGATTTTCGCCGTATCTTACCACGACCACTCCTCCTACCACTTCCCCTTCTCCGTTGAGTTCAGCTGCTCCCCTTCTTATATCTCCTCCAAGAGTTATCTCTGCAACATCTCTTAGAAATATTGGAGTTCCATCTTTCGATCTTATTTGTATATTCTCTACATCTTCTTTTGATTTTATGAAACCTGAACCGCGTATGAAAAATTCTGCTCCCGATATTTCGATCAATCTTCCTCCGACTTCAAGGTTAGATTTTCGTATTGCAGATATTATTTCTTCTACCGAAACGTTGTAAGCTTTGAGTTTCAGCGGGTCAAGAAGAACCTGATACTGCTTTACAAAACCTCCTACCGATTCAACTTCCGCAACTCCGGGAACAGACCTAAGAACATATTTTATATACCAGTCGTTCAGAGAACGAAGGCACGCAAGGTCGCACTTCCCTGTTTTATCAGAAAGAGCGTATTGGAATCCCCATCCTACTCCTGTTGCGTCTGGACCAAGCATAATCTGAACTCCTTCAGGAAGTTCTATTCCTTGAAGGTATTCTAACACTCTTGACCTCGCCCAGTATATATCTACTCCGTCCTCAAATATGACAAATATGAGAGCAAATCCGAAAAACGAGTAGCCCCTTACTGTTTTTACCTTTGGAGCTGATAGAAGAGATGATACAATAGGATATGTTGCTTGCAGTTCTACCGTGCTTGGTGATTTCCCCTCGTATGAAACATATATTATGACCTGAACATCTGATAAGTCAGGAATAGCATCTATTGGCAACTTTTTTAAAGTCCATACCGACCACAGAACCAAAAATATGTATATATATATGACGAAGAATTTGTTTTTCTGACACCAATCAATGATTTTGTTTACCATGAGTGTGTCCTCCTTTTTCTTGTTCGTTCAGGTTTTTATTTTGAGTTTTATTTTTTGCGTCTTTTTGGTTTTCTGAGTTTTCGTGTGTTTTGCCATGCTCATGCATTCCTCCAAATGATTCAAGAGCATATTTTAGTTTGCTTTCTGAATCAATGAGAAATACTCCTGAGGATACAACTTCGTCTCCTTCATTTAGTCCGCTTTCAACTATGTACTTTTCTTTTAATTTTTGTCCTAATTTTATCTCTTTTGGTATGAGTTCTCCTTCTTTTTCCCCTTTTATAAACACATATGTTTTTTCTCCCGAAATTATCACAGAACTTTCAGGTATAGTAAGTTGTTTTCCGAGCGGGATTTTGATGTAAGCATATGAGTAAAGATATGGTTTTAATTTCCCGTCATCGTTCCGAAGAGAAACTCTTATTTTGATTGTTCTTACCTCTTTTTCTACGTGTGGGTATATGAATTCTATTTTTCCTGAGTAGGTTTTTCCTACTGATGTTATGAGGATATTTATTTTTTCGTTTTCTTTTATGTCTCTTATGTCTTTTTCATATACTTCGCCTATGAACCAGAGCTGAGATAGGTCTGCTATTTTGAACATTTCTGAACCGGCTTGAAAATAGCTCCCTTCAAATACTTTTTTTTCTATCACTACTCCATTTGACGGTGAGCGAATGATTATGTAGGGTGATGGTTCTTTGAGTAATCTTTCTATTTCAACCTGTGGTAGATCGTAAAGCAGAATTTTTTTCTTTGCTGATTTTAAGAGTTCAGATAAAGTTTCTTTTACTTTTTCATCTCCTGATTTCTCGTGTTGTTTTTTTAGTATAAGATAATCTTGAAATGAGGAGAGGATTTCTGGTGAGTAGATTTTGGCGAGGGGTTCTCCTTTGCGTACTTCTTTTCCTTCAAAGTTGGCATAAAGTTTTTCTATCCATCCGGAAAACCTCGGAGTTATTGATACTATTTTTCTTTCATCGTAGCTTATGTATCCATATATTCTTATTTCTTTTTCTACTTCCTCTTTCAGAACTCTGGTGAAACTCACACCTATGAGCTGTAATTTTTGTGGTGAGATGAAGATTGATTTTTCCGGTGAGGTTTTTTCCTCTTCATTTTTTTCGCTTTCTTTCTTTTCTATAAGGTCCATACCGCATATCGGACATTTTCCGGGTTTATCAGATGTGTAGTTCGGATGCATCGGGCAGTAGAAGATTTTTTTCTTCTCCTTTTCTTCTTTCTTTTTTTGCTGTTCTATTTTTTCGCGAGTTTTGCCATTGTGTTCATGGTTGTGCTCTTTTTCGTGTTCATGATAGTGTTCGTGAATTGTGGCATTGTGATTTTTCTTCTGAACGCTTTTTCTTTTCTCCGAGCAGTAGGAGGTGAAGACGAGAACTTTTATGATGAGCAGTGATAATATGATTTTCGGAGTTTTTTTGATTCTATTTTTAGTAATCTTGATTTTTCTGAATTGATTTTTTGTTTTATCTTGCATGATTTATCACCTCCTTTTCGGTCAGACCTACTAACCTTTCTATTTCAGCGTTATATTTTCTGTTAAGGTATATCTGCCTTTTCTCTTCTATTTTGTAGTTGAGTAGTGTGATGAGGTTTGTTATCACATGTATGAAGTCGGTTTTGCCTGCAATCCAGTTTGACCTTGAGGACTCAAAGGACGCCTCTGCTTGAGGTAAAATTCTATTTGAGTAGAGATTCCAGAGTTCAAATGAGCTATCAGAAGATGATTTGAAAGTTCTGAGAAGGTAAGTTATTTCTCTTTTTGTATTTTCAAGTTTTTGTTTTTGAGATGAGAGGATTTTTTGTAATTCACTGACTCTGGCATTTTCTTTCCACCAAAAATATGCGGGGATTGTGAAAGTGAGCATAACTCGTGGCATTCCGCCCATTGTGTCAAACATAACTGATGAATCTGGAAAATAGCCTGCTTTTTCTGATTCTAAAAGTGCGGAGAGATAATTTACATTTGCAAGCTCGTATCTGATGTATGGAGAATTTGATAGAGCCAAACTTTCAAGTTCCTTTATGTCAATATCTATTTTCATAGGGAATGCAGATTTTTCAAAATCTATGCTTTCTATATCTATGTCTCCCACTATTTGTTTCATTTTTGCCGATGCGGATTCAATTTCGTTAGACACCACGATGAGTTTTTCATCTAATTTTGAGAGTTCAAGATATGATTCAAGTAGAGATGGAAGATTTTCGGTCCCCACTCTATATTTTGCTTCTGCGGACTCAACTATTTGAGAAAAAAGCTCTTTTGTTTTTTCTATGATTTCTTTTTGATTTTTAAGAAACCAGATTTCAAAGAAGGATTTTTTCAGTTCGGCAATAATCTCGTGTTTTAAAACTTCAAGATATTCCTCTTCAATTTCAGATTTTGAAAGAGAGATTCTCTTGAATTTTTCAAGTTTTTTGGGGAATGGTATCTCTTGCTCAAACAGGAATTCAGGTTTTCCTCTTGATATTGAGTATCCAACACCTAATTTGGGATTCGGGAGTGAGTTTGAGTATTTTTGTGATAACAAAGATGCTTCATATTTTTCCTTTGCCGAAATCAAAGCTGGATTGCTCCTGATTGCCATCTCTATAAGTTCATCTAAGCTCAAAGATGTTATAAATAGTGTCAAAAGCAAAACCGCCATTTTTTATATACCTCCTTTCTTGTTTTTTGGATTTTTTGCTTTGTTTATGACCGTTTTATTTTTAGGGTTTATTTCGGAGAATCTATATCAGAGGGCGTGGTGGGTCTGATTTTTTCCTCTCGAAAATTTTTTTATACAAATCTTTTCGGAGTGTTTCTTCTCCTGAAAATTCTATTTTCTTTATTTCTGGTTTTTGGTTTTCTGCAAAGACCTGAGATGTGCATCCGCAGTTTCCGGAGATACAACAATTTTCGTGGCTTTTACCTATAATCTTTCCGCTTTCTTTCCCTTTCTCTTCTTTACAACATCTGTGTTCAGTGGTTTTTTCAAATTTTATAATGCAGGGAGTTTTCAGAGCTTGTGAGAGAAAAAAAAGAGAGAGAAAGATAAGAAATAGCTCTTTTTTCAGAACTTTCACAGTTAAGATAAATTTAAGGCAAAAAAATTACTTTTTCAAGTTTGATGAATTTTTCCGATTTGATTTTTTATTCTGAAAAATTCTCCTATTTTTTGGAGTTGGGTTATAGATGAGATAAAACCATTTGCGTCTTTGAATTTATCAATATTTGTGTCTGAGTTGTAAAGTAATATGAAAAGAGTGCTTGAATTTTTTGCAGTTTGAAGGTCTATTTCTGAGTCGCCTACAACAACGATCTTTTCTGGGGGAACATTTATTTTTTCTGAAATGTAATCTATGGTTTTTGAGTCTGGTTTGAATATCTCTTTACCTTCATAACTTATGTCTCCTTCTCCTACCACTATATCTAAAAGTTCACTTATTCCAAGATGATTTATAAGCTCTCTCAAAATTTCTCCTTTTTTGTTTGATAGTATTGCTATTTTGTATCCCAAATTTTTTAGTTTTCTGAGGGTTTTTTCTGTTCCGGGAGCGAGCAATGTTTTTTTCAAAAACACTTTTTTATACCTCTTTCTGAATATCTCAACGGCTTTGTTTGCATTTTCCTCCCCTAAAATTATCTCAAAGCATTTTATAAGGGGAAGCCCAATATAATCTCTTATGTTTTCTGGCAGTGGAGTGTTAAATTTTTTGAGAGTGTATAAAAAAGCGTCGTAAATACCTTCAAATGACCATCCTATTGTTCCGTCAAAGTCAATTACGAAACCTTTAACCTCTTTTTTGAATATCTCAAGGATTTCGTTGAAGTTTTCAAACTGAAAGAAGGCAATTCCTTTCATCTGGCAGATTTGTTTCAGGCGTGATTTAGCGAATACTATATCTGCTTCCTCAACTATGCACCTATCTGAAATACCGTTTCCAATAAAGACGGTAAAGTTTTCTGAATTGTTTCTGATTATTTTGAGTTTGCACGTCGCACAGAGATCACAGAAATCGCTCTGGTTCGGAAAAATGAAATTAAATCCTGAATTTTCTTTAATGAGTTCGCTAGCCCAGAATTTTGCTTCTATCCCCCATTTTTTGAGTATTTCTTTTATGTAGAATGAAAATCCGTCCGACACGATTTCAAAACTATATCTCCCTGATACAAAATTGAAGAATTCAAGAAAACCATCTTCTATCTCAAATTCACTCACATATTTTTGCATTTCGGAGATTTCTCCTTTTATTTTGTCTTTTATGAGGAGATAAGCTCCTTTTGAGCCGATGTTTCCTTTGACGACATTTTTTGGAAGTTGCTTCCAGCTTCCCTCTGTGAATCTATCAAGTAAAGCTATTGAAACATCTTTTTTAGTTATTGTGCCATCAAAATCACAAAAAATTTTTATAACTTCTCTTTTCCGCTCATCTATGATTTTTTCCTGATATATTCTCCAGAGATATTTTCCTTTTACTTTTGGGATTTTGATATATTTTTTTGCGTGAGGTGTGTTGTATGATAGCAGGAGAGCTATTGCACTTGATTCAAGATTTTCTACTGAAAAAATTTTCCCTTCAGCGATGAACCTTATGCATTTTGAGACGGTCTTGACCATGTTGAGCGTTGAAAGATTTATGATTGAAGATATAGGAAATCTGTAATTCGCTCCAACTTCTTCCATAAATTCTTCTATCAGTTTGTCCTCTGTTTCTACTTCATCTGGAATTATTCCTGTTATCATTTTTATCCATGTTGAAAAGAGAAATTTGTGAATTTGACTTTTACTTTCTACATGAAAGAAATGACTTTTGCTCTCCTTTACTCTCTTCGGATTTATCTTGGGAACAAGTATATTTTCCTGAAAGTTGATCAACTTAAATTCTGTGTTGAAAATATCTTTTATGAGTTTTTGAGTTTTCTCGTTGAATACCGCTTCTCCTTCCTCCTTTATGCTTAATTTTATTTTTGACCTTCTTTGAGAAGGATTTTCTTCTTTGTGTGCAAATTTCAGTATTATATCTGAAATTACGGACTCAAGCTTACCTGCTTCCATTTTATTTATAATACTCAGATTGGTGTTCTCAAATCAAAATACTAATTTTTTGATTTCCTTCTGCTTGGAAACTAACCGATATATCAAAAATCTTTGTTGTTTTTCATTTAAGAAATTTTACTTTTTTGAGGGATTTTATTTTCTTTATAAATTCATCGGGTGTTTTTGCTGAAAAGATGAGTTTTTTTATCCTTCTCAACCTCCTTATATCATCTATTTCAGATAGCAATTTTTTCAGCTCATTTATCTTGTTCTTTCTTAACTCCCCATTCCCAAATTTCAACTCAAAATCAAGTAAAATCGCTTCCTTCAAACCTTCCCTTACCCCTTCCTTCTTACCTTTGAGTATTCCCTTCTCTTCTCCTGCTTTCTTTCCCTCCTCAAAGCCAATCTTATAAAAAGTTGTTTTCTCAACTGGTATCTCTATCTTCGGTATCATCTCCCTTGCTATCTTTATTTTAAGTATGTCTGAAACCAAAATCAAGTTTTTCATAACCTCTCTCCTCTCATCTTCATCTCTTGCAAGAACTCTTATCCTATCCTTTATAAGCTCTATATCATTTTTGCCCCTTGCTGAAACTATCCCGAGCAGAACAAAATAAGGGTTCTGACTTCCTAAAAATCTTTTCAATCCGAGCTTTCTCATATCTATCACTCTGAACCTGTGAAATGTGCTCTTATCTTTGTAGCAGGATTTTGGGGGATTGCCTTTCCCAAACCACAGAAGAAACTGCTCCGGCTCTGTTTTATACTTTGATTTTATGGCTATTTTGTAAAGCAGCATTTTCTCTGGTATGAGCTTATCAGGGTGGTTTTGGATTTCAAAGTGGAATATATGCGAGCCAGCTTTTGTTTTTACAGATAAAAGTAGGTCGGTTCTGAGTTGCTTTACAAAGCGAAGTTCTTCTGGGAGATAAGAGATTTTCTGTGGTTTTTGGCTTGTGATAAGCTTTATGATTTCTGAAATTGACTTTTGGAAAATTTCCTTGAAAACCGGGTCTAACCTTGCTATTTTCTTTTTGCGTGTTTTCATTAGTCAAAAAAGAGATTAAATCACATTATTTAAGGTATCCATTTCATATCTCTGTACCACTTTACAGTGATTTCTATTCCTTTTTCAAATGTGAAAGAAGGGGAAAATCCTTCTGATTTTATTTTTTCTATACTGTACATAAAGTCGCCCGCGAAGTAATCATTCCATTCTCTATCAAGCTTTGGTCTAAGAGGGGAGGATAAATTCTTTTCTCTGACGATTTCGTCCCATATATTGAGGACTTTTTTTTGCAGGTCTGGATATATCGGGAGGTGAGATATAAGGAGAGTGAGAGGTCTTGCAACAAAGTATGGAATTAAAGGTTTTATTACTCCTACTGCTGATGCAATTGTGGACAACATTTTTTCGAAGGGTAATGGTGTTGGGTCTGCTATGTTGAAAATTCTTTTTCTTGTGGTTCCGTTTTCTCTTTTTATGAAGAACTTTATTGCTTCTGTGACATCTTTCACATATACAGAGTGGGTCATTGGACCTCCTTTTACTGATGGAAGTTCTTCTTTTTTTCTCTCTTTTGCTATTGCGTAAAGTCCGATGAGCATGGCGTATCCGTATTTTGACCTCGGACCGTACATAAGGGTTGGTCTCAGGATTATTGAGTTCAATCCCTTTTGCATATAGAGCTTTACTATATCTTCTCCTTCTTTTTTCGTTTTTTCATACATGTTTCTTGGTTTAGGTTTTGTGTTTTCATCTGCTGGGATTTTTTCTGGCTTACCATATATCCCCGTTGAACTTATGTGTATGAAGAGTTTTACTTTTCCTAAACTTGCTCTACAAATCCTTTCAACTGCATCTACGTTTACTCTTTTTAGGATATATGGGGGTGCTGATAGGTCAAATACTCCTGCGGTATGAATGACTATATCTGGTTCATCTTGAAAAAGTTCTTCGAGAGAATCTGAGGAGAGGTCAAGAGGGATGATTTTATGGCAGAACTTTTTTATCTCTGAAAAATCGGCTTTTGGAATATCTGTTGCGATTATTTTTATTCCTCCTTCTTCTGCTAGGTCTTCTATGAGATTTGTGCCTAAAAATCCTGTTGCTCCTGTTACTACACACTTCATAAATTGAAAATTTATAATACTGAAAATTCGTTAGATTTTTTAAAACAAAAAACAGTGGGAATCGGAATTGCCCGAGAAAAAACGAAAATGTTTATTTTGATTTTTTTGATTCTTAAAATTTAGAAGGAGTCCGTGAGTGGAGATGATTCAAATAGGTTTTGGAGAGGCATAGTACACCGCTACTACGATTTTATTTCTGTCGGTTCAGAGAAGCTGAAATCCGAGCCGGTAACTCTTTTTGAGGGGAACACTCCATTCATTGAGTCGTTGAGTCTTGTGAGGGAGTTGAGGGAGAGCTTTGGTTTCAGGGGGAAGATATATTTTAAGCATGAGGGTTTAAATCCTACTGGTTCATTCAAAGATAGAGGAATGACGGTTGCGGTCACTCGTGCGATAGACAAGGGGGTGAAAGCGCTTATATGTGCATCAACAGGGAACACATCAGCTTCCGCGGCTGCGTATGGAGCAAGAGCAGGTCTGCCTGTCTTTGTTGTCGTTCCGGAAAAGGGGATAGCTATGGGGAAGCTCGTTCAAGCTATATCTCACGGAGCCAGAATAATAAAGGTGAAAGGTAATTTTGATGATGCGCTTGAGCTTGTCAAGAAGGTGGCAGATGATTTTGGCTTATTTATAGTGAATTCTATAAATCCTTGGAGGATAGAAGGTCAGAAGACAGCAGCTTTTGAGGTCTGCGATGCCCTCGGCAGAGCTCCCGACTATCACTTCATACCCGTCGGAAACGCTGCTAACATATACGCATACTGGTTAGGATACAAGCAGTATAAAGATTGCGGGAAGATAGAAAACCTCCCGCGCATGTGCGGATTTCAGGCAGAAGGAGCTTCTCCAATAGTGAAAGGACACCCTATAAAAGAACCTCAGACGATAGCTTCTGCTATAAGAATAGGGAATCCTGCGAACTGGAAAAAGGCTGAGCTCGCAAGAGATGAGTCAGGAGGACTTATAGATACAGTTACAGATGATGAGATAATTCGTGCTTATAGGTTTATGGGAGAGAAGGAGGGAATATTCTGTGAACCATCTTCTTGTGCTGCGGTTGCTGGACTTGTAAAAGTTGTCAAAAATAAAAAATTAAGGGGTGATTGCGTTGTTGTATGCACATTGACCGGGCATGGTCTGAAAGATCAGGAAGCGGTGTTAAACTTTATATCAGCAAAAGAAGTTGTTATTGAGCCGTCGTTTTTCTCAATAAAAAAAGTGATTGAAGAGCAGATTTTTTCTGGTGAGTTTGTTGAAGGAAAAAATAAGAACGAACCACTTCATTTCAGGTGAAAACAAAAAGTTAGCATTAGCAATTAAAAAGAGAAATAAAAAAAGAAAACCGCTCAAAAAATAACAAAGTGAATTAAAGAATAATTAAAATTTTTTTGTGGTTCTGATGGTAATGAAAATGTCTTGGAGTTAGGTTGAAGTTTAAAAACACACGAGGTCTATAAAATGCTTTTTGAGGAACTAAAAAATGAGTTTTGCGAAATTGAAAGTGAAAAAACGAGAAATTTTTTTTCTTGCGTTTCTTCTCTTTCTATTTATTCTATCTTGTTCTACCAAAAATGATAAAACCGGAAACAGTACAGAGATAGAACGAAAAAGCTTAATACGTATCAACCCAAAAAGTGTAGATTGTGCTCCGTTTGACAATACTTACAAAGTTCCAGCATGTCCAAAAGATGTTGAAAGTTGTATGAGTTGTTCTACTGACGGAAACGATAATTCTTCTACTAATCCAGAAAAGAACCAACCTAACACTCTTTATAACTCTTGTCCAGATAAAGCAGGAACAGTTTACTGGGATATCAATAATCCATCAAACACCTACATCAGGGTGAAATATATAGAGATAAATTCTCTTTCACAGACGGGATTTATAGAACCGGGAAGTAATATAAAAGTCACGGTGGAAACGTTTTGTAATAACTATAATCAGTATATAGACGTTTTCTTTGCAGATGATGCTGATTCTCCATCGTGGCAATACATAGGTTCATGTCAGTGTGGAAAAACCGGCTCTTTTGTCAATGTTGGAAGTTTTGCAGGTCTTATAACAAGCACATGCATATGGTATAGCACTGCATATCAGGAGACCGTTAATTTTATTTTGACTATACCTTCATCAATTGTTCCACCGAAGAAAGTTGCTTTGAGAGCGAGGATTCAAAACTCTAATTCATACCAAACTTCACCGTGCTATACTTCTTCTTCTGTATATGATCATGACGATATTGTTTTTACCGTTCAAAATCCTCCTTCTGATTTTTCATGTGCAGTATATAATTCTTATTTTTCTGCTCCTATCTGCTATGGCAGATGGTGTGGAACCTGCAATCTTTCACCATGTAGAGGAAATGTCTCTGATTCTGCTGAAAGTCCCCCGGGTTTTTATCAGTGTTCAAGTGGCGGAAATGAACCATATCAACCTAATAGTGTATTTTCTCAGTGCCAGGATACCTCAGAAAATGATTCTGGACTTCTTGATGAACAGATAAGGAGAATAAATATAAAACCTTTGGGAGGAGATTTTAGGGGAGGACAAAATGCGGAAGTATCAATACTTTCTGCTTGCAACTCAAATAATAACAGTCAGATTGTCATTGCATATGCATCTGGAGTAACTTTCTCACCATATCAATCTGCAAATTGGAGATATGTTGGAACTATTTTGTGTAATGCGGGTTCTAAGAGAGATTGGATGAACTTTAATTATATTATTCAGCTTGATAATGTTGAAGGGTGGCATGCGATAAGAGTTGTTGAGTTCAGGTGTCCCGGCTGTTCTGCTGTTCAGAACAATATCTGCCCGAACTATTCTTACCGTGATGCAGATGATTTTATTTTTTATGTTAAAGCTTCTCCTTCTTCTGAACTTTCAGTTTGTGCATCTTATGACAATTCAAGTTCTGACGGAGATCCTGCTTATAATGCTCCGAAGTGTCCTGCTGGTGCTTCATATTGTTCAACCTGTAAACTTACTGTAAAGAGACAATCAACGGAGCCGAATTCACCCAATGCTATTTTCTCTTCCTGTTCCGATCAAGGTGGAACATCTGATGAAGCGATAGAGAGAATAGATATAAAATCTTATTCTTCTGATAATTCTTTTCAACCCGGAACTACTGCGGAGGTCAGAGTTTTAGTAAATTGCTCAACAACTTTTCCGTGGTATCTTATTGATAATTTGGCAGTTTTTTACACAGATAACGCCGATTCACCTTCTTGGGTAAGAGTTCTTACAGGTGTATGTTCAGCACCCGGCTTTCAGCTTTTTAAGACGACTATAAAGCTGAGCGCAAATTCTGGAAGGCATAGTATAAGAGCTATGATACAGCAAGGTGGAATATCTGACAGCGCAACTTGTGCTACTGGTTCAAATGCCGATACAGATGATTTAATTTTCTTTGTCGGAGTTCCGAAAGCACCATCTGACTTTAAAGCTAATGGATACTCTCCTAATTCTATAACTTTGGTTTGGTCAGATGTTCAGGACGAAACTTTCTATGAGCTAAGATATATAGATTCTTACTCAACAGATCCTTCAACATGGGCGACTCTTGCTAACCTACCGGCTAACTCAACTTGGTATTTAGATGGAACTTTAGCTGTTGGAGCTTATAGGTGTTACGCCTTGCGTGCCTGTAATCCAAACGGATGTTCAGCTTTTGTCAGAGATTGCTCTTATACATCTTCCCCAGGTGTAAACTGTGCAAGCTATGACTCTGTATGGAAAGTTCCCGCGTGTCCCGTAGGTGTGAATAACTGCTCGACTTGCGAGCTCGTGAGATCAAGAGATACCATCGCTCCTAGGTCTGAACTCAATACTCCTAATTCGTGGTTTTCTTCTAATTGTTTAGATGGGAATTCCGGAAGTTATTGGGGTTCACGCTCAATAGAAAAGATAACTTTAAGCACAAGTGCTACAACTTTTTCATCTGGCTACCAGGTAAATGTTACTGTTGATGTTTTCTGTTCAAGCACTAACGACTATGTTCATCTTTATTATTCTGCCGGAACGGAACCGGTATCTTTCATCAAGGTTGGTTCTCAAGCTTGTTCTGGTTCAGGAAGAGTTGAATCAAAGACATTTTCTTTCACTCCCTCTTCGGGAGGATTACTATATATTTTGAGAGCTGTTATAACGGGTTCGGTTGCTACAACCTGTCCATCTGGTCCACAAGATGAAGTAGATGATATAGCTTTCCGCGTTTCAGGTTCTCCCCCAATGCCTGCTGATTTCAATGTTGTTTTTGTCTCTCCTGATATAGCTCGTGTTTGGTGGAGTGATGTCATAGGAGAAGATTATTATTCTCTTGTTTCATCTCCTACGCTTTCCGGAACATTCTCCGAAGATACTCCTCATTCCCCGTTTCCATCTGGAACCACCTTGCATGAGCATCAAGGTATGAATTCGGGAGATGTTTTATGTTTTAAGGTTTCCGCTTGCAATTCAGAAGGATGTTCTTCTTACACTACTGCAAAATGTGCTGTGAGACCTCCTCTGCCTCCATACAGCTTATCTACAACATCTTACAGCACAGAAAGTATGGGTAATAGTGCAAAGTATGTTCTGAGATTTATAGATAACTCTGGGAACGAAGATGGTTTTGCTATAGATAGAACTTCTGATGGACTGAATTGGACTCGCTATTTTTGGAATGTTGATTCTTCAATTAGTTCTGGAACTGGTGAGCGGGTTACGGAATTAACTCTTTCAGCTGATGTTAGATGGTGCTTTCGTGTTGCAAGTTTCAAAACTAATCCTTCCACGGGAGAAAAAGTTCTTTCATCTTGGGCAGATAACTCTACAAGGTGTGTTGTCGGGCTAAAAGCACCTTCTCAGCTTCAGGTTGAACCACTCCCTGCGGTGAGAAAATTGAGCTTTTTCTGGCTTGATAATTCATCTTACGAGTTAGGTTTTGGGTTTGAGTGGAGACCACAACCTATTTTATCTTATATTTCTGACACTCTTCCTGCAAATTCTTCTTTTCTTGAAAAAGTTTTCCCAGATGAGCAGACATACTGTTTCAGGATTACAAGTTGGTGGAGTGAATTATCTTCTTGGTCAATATCTTTTTCTTCTGAAAAGTGCGCTGTATCTCTTGGTTCCCCTTCACCACTATATGTATATCAGATAGGAAGTAAGATAAAGCTGGAATGGCAAGATAATATGACAACTTCTGCCGGGACAAGTTATAGAGTGTACTGGAGAGATTCAGGCGGAGGATGGACTGCATTAGCCAACACCAGTCCCGATTCTACAACTTATGTTTTTCAACCACCTTCTTCCAGAAAATACTGTTTCTTTGTTAGTACAATTTTTGGAACCGTTGTAGGAGCTTCTTCTAACGTGTCTTGCATAAATTATAATTCCTCTGCTTGTTCTCTCTCTGCGAAGGTCAGCGGTTTTCCTTCTGGCATTTCCGGGCTTCTATCAGATGGTGAGGTGGTTTTTGTATCATATTCGGGCGGAATATCATCTATATCAAAGTTTAACGGAAGCAAGGTATGGGGATTATCTCTTGGTTCATCAAGTATATCATCAAATATATGCAATTTATCTCCTGGTAGAATATTTTTCGGAACTTATGATGGAAAGGTTTATATCGTAGGAAAATCTGGCGCTACCATATTGAAATCAAAAGTTTTAGGATTGGGGACAGTCGAGGGTTGTGCAGTTTCTGATGACGGAAATATATACATAACTACAACCAAGGGAAATGTCGTCGCTCTGAACCAGAGTTTAGATGTCATAAATTCTGTAAACATAGGAAGTCAGATTCATACTGCACCTGCGATAGACGAAAGAAATAATTATCTTTATGTAGTTGCAGATGACGGGAAGTTTAGAGTTTTTGACTTATCTTTAAACCTGAAAACTTCTCTTAATGTTACGACCTCCCCGATAAGATCATCTCCTGCGGTAGGACCGAAAGGGGAAATCTATTTTGGAGCTGATGATGGAAAACTCTATAAAATCAAATCAGGTGATTGGTCTATTTACTCTACAACCATTGGTGTAGACCCAATAATCACTTCTCCTGTAGTTTATTCGTGGGGAGCAGGTGTTACTGTATTTGCTGCTTCTGGAAGTGTTCTCACAGCGGTTGATGGAGAAAAGATGGTTCAAAAATGGAATTTATCTTTTGCATCTCAGATCAACGGTTCCCCGGTAATATCTCGTAATTCTGTGTTTATAGCAGCTGGAAATCAGGTTGGGGCAGTGAAAATATCAGATGGTTTGCTTTTGTGTTCTTACTATGCTGATGGTGGCATAATCTCTCCTCTTGAAATTGATAGATACGACATTGTCTTCGGTGATGTTTTGGGTAATTTATACATAATTCAAAGCGATTCTTCTGAACCACCTTCCTGGTGGGATTCTTTTTCATTAGACGGCAGAAGATCTGTTGGAGGAATTTATACTCCGAAGGGCTTTGCATATGAGGAAGCCAAGTATTGTCCAACAGGAGGAGGAACGGGCTTTCTCTACTCCCTTATTGCAACCGATATAATATCTGATGCGGGATATGAAATTTTTGCAGGGTATGCTATGGGA
>Ga0209394_1000461_pt1 | contig 31955 bp, 37 predicted proteins | sample JNZ201metaG_FD_184122 | JGI IMG/M metagenome (GOLD analysis project Ga0209394, IMG submission 184122) | Hot spring microbial communities from Jinze hot spring, China to study Microbial Dark Matter (Phase II) - JNZ 20120812A (SPAdes) (version 3) ...
TTAATCATCTCCCTTTCTTTTTCGGTAACGTCTCTCTCCATATTTACTATAATAATCTATATAGTAGATGTGTCTTCTAACTTTGGTCATCCATGCCACCATTATTAATAATCATTACTATGTATGCCTAATACATCTTTTATCGAGTATTCTATCGCATAAATCACTATTCTCCAGAACATTTCATCATCCAGCAGAATATCTTTAGTGTTCTCTAAGACTTCTTCGATCTATTCATCTGTCAGCTCAACCTTTAATCGTCTAGCAACATACAATACATCTTCTTTTGTAATCTTAATTTCTACTTCACTCATATATTCTGTTCACCTCTCTTCAAGAATCTGTCTGCTTCTTCCTCATCGTAGAACAGTACGGATAGACACTCTGGACATATATATTCTACATCACCTATATCATCCATCATATCTCTAAACCTATCTCTAATATATTCTTCACCATCATAGAGGTATGCTTCATAAACCTTGTTGTAGTTTAATAGATATCTCATATTTTTACCACATCTCGGACATGTGGGCATATCAATGAACCATCCAATTCGAGAGAGTTTAGATGTAGTAGATGTGGAGCAGAGTATAATAGAGATGTGAATGCTGCAGCAAACATCGCGAAGAAAGCATTAACAATGATTGCAGAAAATACTTATACTAGTAAATATTAATTTTTATTGATGCCTAACCCATAGGGTAAACCTCTATGGGTGGGGGGAGCTGTGGGGCCCCCGTACCAGCAGATGAGGAGATAGGCGTAAAGCCTACTCTGAACGCTGGGAAGCCCTCGAAAAATCGAGGGCACCCCACTAAACCATAGACTGGAATCTTCTATGGAAGGAATGGTTAAACTAGTTTTACATGAGATGATTGATGAGTATGTAGATTTACCTAGTTTAGAAGAATGGTTTAGGAGTATTTTGAAGAATGTTGAGATTGATGTAAGATTGGAGGTTAAAGAGAAGTGGCTGATCTTGGAAACAGAGAATCCAGCGCTCCTCACATCTATTACCAGTATGTATACACTATACCCGTTACAGTCTTCTCTAAAACCGGTTCTTAGAACATGCTGGATAGAAGAAATTAAACATGGAAAGATATCCTATTCTTATCCTTCTCTAGACGGCTCAACGATCACTGAAGATGCCTATATAGATGAGTGGATGGAGTACCTAGACATGTATGTAGAATTAGATTACCAAGACCTAGTAAATACTTTATGGATAGATGTAGGTTATCCTATCAATTTAACATTAAAGAAACCTTCAATATTATTTAGGAAGATTGTTGAGAAATTAGTATTGAACGGACTGGACGTGATCTTGCTGAGAGGTCTCTCACCCCATAAATGTGAAAATCTACTAGATGAAGAAGATCTAAGAGAATTGTTTGTAGATTGCCAGCATCTTACACTAACTACACATATAATCTCAGTAAAGATTGGCGTAAAACTTGACACGGCCCTAGAAAAATTAGAGAAAAAACTGCAATCACATAGAGAAAAATATATCTTGAAATCCTTAAAATGGCTAAGCCTTGAAAAAATATTCCACCCTAAAGATCTTTAACATGCAAATTAACTACAGAATTAGTCTGAGTATGTTAATTATGAGAAAGAAATACAGACCGAGCTTCAGCTATATGATGTGAAAATGTTAAAGTAATTTCTAAAAAGAATTTTTAAAAGTTAATTTTTATATGTTTATGGATATTCTAATCTTCTTAAGGAGAGATTATGAGTGAGGAAGTAAGGTACTGGAAGTTTACTTGTAGTGGAGGTATGGAGGAGGAATGTTTGGAGAAAAAGCTTGTTGGAGCACCTGGAAGAATGTGGAAAGAAGTTAAAGATGTTAAGAAAGGAGACATAATATTTCTCCACATCGTTGATAAAGATATCCTCTATGGACCGCTCATAGCTGATAGTGAAGGTATAATGAACATAGACCCATACGCATTAGGCAGGAAGAACCCTTCTCAAGTAAAGATCACATGGACCAACCTCACGAAAATCACAGAAGCTTCTAAGAAATTCCCGTTCCTAGAAAAGAAAACTCTAAAACTTGAAGAAGAAGAAGGTAGAGAAATCTTAAAAACCATGCAAACAGAATAAAAAGAACATCTTATCTTCTACCTTGACTTAGATCATTTCTCAGCAACCCACTATCAAAATATTTTTAATCCTAAAGAAGTGTGAAAATAACAAGATGAATAATGGGCCGGGTGGGATTCGAACCCACGTCCTCCGCCTCGTAAGGGCGGCGTCATAGCCTCTAGACTACCGGCCCCGGTTAGAGATTATGTGAATAGTTCTCTATATATTTTTACTTTGTTTTAGCATGGTTCTATTGTTGAGGGAGGTTTAGATGTCACTGCGTATGTTACCATTGTTACGTTCTCGACTTCGTTTATTATTCTTCTAGAGATCTTGTCGAGTAGTTCGTAGTTTATTTTGTACCAGTCTGCTGTCATACCGTCTATACTTTGGACTATTCTAACTGTTACTATGTAGCCTTCTTTTCTAGTATCTCCCATTACTCCAACCCATTTATCATCTCCAACGACTGCGAATGCTTGCCAAACTTCTTCATATAAACCTGCTCTCTTAAGTTCTTCTTCAATTATTGCCGACGCTTCTCTACATATTCTAAGTTTCTCTTCATTTATTTCTCCAATTATTCTTACTGCTAGACCAGGTCCTGGGAATGGGTGTCTAGTCCATATATTCTTAGGTAGACCTAGCTTCCTAGCTATCATTCTAACTTCATCTTTGTAGAAGTCTTTTAAAGGTTCGATAAGTTTTAAATTCATCTTATCTGGTAGACCCCCTACATTGTGGTGAGATTTAATGAGGCTTGATTTTGCTCCAACTCTTCCACTCTCTATCCTGTCAGGGTAGATTGTCCCCTGTGCAAGCCATTTAACATTAGGTATCTTTAAGGCTTCTTCTTCAAAAATCCTTATAAACTCTTCTCCAATTATCCTCCTCTTTATTTCTGGATCTGTTATTCTTCTAAGTTTTTCTAGAAATCTCTTAGATGCATCTATAACTATTAGATTCTTTATTCCTACATGTTTTAGTGTTTCCACTACTTCTTCTCTCTCATCTTTCCTCATTAACCCAGTATCTATGAATATACAGTATAGTCTATCTCCAATAGCTTTATGCGTTATAACGGCTGTTGTCGTTGAATCTACTCCACCACTTACAGCACAAACAACATTCTCACCAGGTCCAACCATGTTTCTAATATCTTCTACAATCTTCTCAACTACATCCCCTGGATCCCACCATGGTTCTACGTAACATATTTTTCTAAGGAAGTTTTCTAAGATCTTTAAACCATGTTCTGTGTGAGTAACTTCTGGATGGAATTGTGTTGAATATATTCTGTGATTGTCTGTCATAGATGCTATAGCTCCACTTTCACTGATACTTGTAACTATCCAACTTTTTGGGGGTTTTGTAACGGTATCCCAGTGGCTCATCCAAGCCCAGAATTCTTCTGGAAGATCTGTTAAGAGTTTATCTCTGTAGACTATCTTGATTCTCGTTCTACCGTACTCTCGAACAACATTCTTCTCCACCAGTCCGCCGAAAGCTTTCGCTAAAAGCTGATGCCCATAACATATTCCGAGAACAGGCTTCTCAGTACTCTCTAAAACTTTTTTAACATTCTCTAAATCTTCATCTAAAACACTCTTTGGGCCACCTGATAAGATCGCTCCAGCAATATCCATTTTCTTTAACTCTTTCTCAAAATCTTCTGGCGAGATAATCTCTGAATACACTTTGAGTTCTCTAACTCTACGTGCAATCTGGTGAGTGTACTGTCCACCGAAATCTACAACTAGTACTTTCTTATATCTGCTTTCCACGATAAAATTATAGTAAAGATAGCTTTAAAAATTACGTGCTTATGTCGTAGTTAGAGGCAGGAAAATGGAGGTCTTGAGGGAAACCTTAATCTTTACGGTAGCTTTGATGTTAATCGTAATTTTAAGCGTATTTTGTGTAGGCTCTGTCTATGCTATCTCTCAGCCAAGATACTTAGAATACATACATTTAAAACCAAGCTTAATAACTATTTACAAAGGAGATTTAATAGTTTACGATTTATCAGTTAGAGATTTTGTTTCTGTGGATATCTCTTCAGGATTAGTTAAATCTCTTGGGATAAGTATAGAACCAGTAAAAGTAGCTGTATCAGAAGATAGAATGTTCTTTATCTCACATACGTCAAGTAAGCTATACATGTATTTCCATGGGAAGCTCATCGAGATTGGGCTGGCCAGCAACCCAAATGATATAGAAGTGTATGATGGATTGCTAGCAGTATCTCTACCAGACTTAGATGTTATAGAAATTTATGATGTAGAAACTTTAGAGAAGAAGTATTTTTTTGAGGTTGACTTAGCTTATGGTTTAGGAAAGATTTCAATATATGGTAGAAACTTCTGGGCGGTTTCTTCAGATGGATACACATTGATCAAGATAGATTTAGAAAGTGGTGCTCGGTCTAGCATAAAGTTAGATGAAAGAGTAATGGTTATCAAAGCATTCAAAGAAGGCGTAATCGTAGCTACCGAAAAAGATAAGATCCAAAAGATATCCAGCAACATGATTATTGAAAAGAAGTGGCAGCTGAGAAATGGAAGCACGATAGACATAGGTCTATATGTAATTGAAGATGGGAGAAGAATCATCTACACCGCCAGATCCAGATGGGTTATAGGTGAGATAGAAGAAGAAGTATATGAAGTGTATGTGAATGGAAGGATTTTCGGAGACGTTCTAAGTAGTGATAGACTATGGTTTATAGATACGACCAATATGAGAATTGGATGGGTTTGGTTATCTAGACCTCCAAGAATAACAGAATTCGAAATAAAACCAGCTGGAGAAGGATCATTCAAAGCATTAGCTAGAGTATTCGATCCAGATAATGATCTCAAAAACGTTACACTAATCGTAACGGTTAAGAGTAAAATCCCCGGCCTACCTGGAGATGAAAGATACTACCCAATGGATAAACTCGGAGAAGAGAATCTATATGCAGCTAGCTTTAACCTTAAAAGTAATGAAGAAGTAGAAGTAAATGTAGTAGCGTACGATTTAGCTGAGAATATGGGTGTTAGTGAAAAAATTCCGTTAGTCTATAAAGAAGAAAAGACGAAGACAGCTAATGTTACGAAAACTGAGGAACAGCCAGCAATAGAGCTTACAGATATATACATGATAGCCAGCTCACTACTCCTACTCATACCGATAATAATCGCAATCCTAGCAATAAGAATAAGAAGAAAGACTAAAAAGAAACATTTGAAAAAACAAAAATAAACATAAACATCTTCTACGATTTTTAATCAACAAAATTCAAAAATATAGTTAACCATGGTCACACTAAATCTTTAAAGCATTTGCTCATGACTGAGTTGTTATCGTATTTTTAGGAAAAAACCGTAAACATTATATAGATGCTGTATACTTGATTGAAGAGAATAGGGATGTCGCTTTACAGTAAGCTTAACGAATTGTGGAGAGAGAAGCCTGAAGAACTTAGAGCATTGATGAAGGAGAGGTTGATTAAGTGGAGAAGACAGCCCGCGGTTGTTAGAGTTGATAAACCTCTTAGACTTGATAGAGCGAGACAACTTGGATATAAAGCTAAACAGGGATTTGCCGTTGTTAGGGTTAGGGTTAGGAGGGGAGGATTCCAGAAACCTAGACCTAGAGCTGGTAGAAGACCGAAAGCTATCGGAGTCGTTAAACATAAAGTAAATGTCTCGATGAAGGAAGAAGCGATACAGCATGCTAAGAAGAAGTTCCCAAACCTCTATCCTCTAGGAGCATACTGGGTAGCAGAAGACGGAATGTATAAATGGTTTGAAGTAATAATGGTCGATCCCCACCATCCATCAATAAGAAAAGATAAAGAAATACAGTTACCGAACACACTCTTAAAACATATAGCTAGAAGAGAAAAGAAGAAAACAGAAAAGAAAAAACAAACTTCCTAACATAATATTCTGATAAGACAATCCCAACATTTAAGAGTGTAAGCAGATTCACGATATCTCTTCTAGAACATTTAGAAGTTTATTGTTAAATAGAAGTTCTTGAGAGCTTATCTTGGGTAGGATTGAATGGCTAGGATGCATGCTAGGAGGAGGGGGAAGTCTGGGTCTAAGAGACCTATAAGTAAGCTTCCACCTTCTTGGCTGAAAGTTACTCCAGAAGAAGTAGAAGCATTAGTAGTTAAGTATGCGAGAGAAGGATATCCTCCAAGTCTTATCGGCGTCATACTTAGAGATCGGCATGGGATACCGTTAGTAAAACAAGTTACAGGGAAATCTATTAAACAAATTCTTGAAGAAAATGGGTTAAAGCCTCAAATTCCAGAAGATCTTATGAATCTTCTCGAAAGAGCTAGAAGAATGAGGGTACATTTAGAGAAAAATAGATCAGATAGATACAATAGACATAGATTACAGCTTGTTGAAGCAAAAATCCACAGACTTGTCAAATACTATAAGAGAATTGGAGAACTCCCACAAGACTGGGAACCAAAACTTGTATACACGTATAAGTAGATACTGTAAATTCTTTAATTCAGCTTAAACATCTTTTATTTGTAGAATGGGTTATAGAGAGTTTTTGAACTTGGTTAATGAGTCTGCGGATAAATTAAGTGGACTTATCGAACAGGGTAAATCATTTATGATCTTATGTCATACAGATGCTGATGGGCTATCTGCTGGAGCAATCGCTTCTATGTTATTCTTAAGATCTAATGCTAAATTCATAACTAGAGCTGTTAGAAGTATAGATGAAGTCTTAACATCTGTCCAGAATATGCCAAGAGACATGGTTGCAGTATTGACAGATATAGGTAGTGGTTACTTAGAGATTCTGAAAGAAAGAATTGGAGATAGGGTTACAGTAATCCTAGATCACCATCAATTTGAATCTGAAGCTGATGTACCTAGAGACTGGGTACACGTAAACCCGCATATCTGTAATGTAGATGGAGCGAGAGAAATAAGTAGTGCTGGTATCGTATACTTCTTAGCTAGAGAGATAAATGAAGAAAATACTACACTCTCCACAGTAGCTGTTGTAGGAGCTCTAGGAGATCTACAAGATAAATCTTCTGAAGGAAGAGAACTTACAGGATTAAATAAAATGATTGTTGAAGATTCTGTAAAACTTGGTCTCCTTAAGGTTGTGGATGATTTACTATTCTATGGAAGAACCTATAGACCGCTCCATCTAGCTCTAGCGATGACGACAAGCCCATACATACCGACCATTACTGGAAGTGAAGCACATGCTGTAAGCTTTCTAAGCTCATTAAAGATAAAATTGAAAGAAGACGATAGGTGGAGAGTTTTCGCAGAACTTACAGAAGAAGAAAAGAAGACGATATACAATGGATTAATGAAGTATCTATCTTCTCTTAACTATCCACCGAGTATAGTAAAACAGCTTGTTGGAAAAGTATATGAACTTACTAGAGAAGAAGATTGGACACCTCTTAAAGATGCTAGAGAATTTGCTTCTCTACTTAATGCTTGTGCAAAAACTGGAAATGAATGGGTAGGTATAGCTATAGCTATGGGGTCTAGAGGAGAACTACTAATGCAGGCTCAAAAGATTCTAGAAGAATATAGGAAGAAGCTTTCGGAAGTATTAGACTATGTTGTTAAGAGAGAGAATTGGCAAGAACTAAAATATATAGTAGCCATAGATGGTGGAACGTTTATAGATGATAGGATGGTTAGTTCAGCATCCTCCATACTCTCATCTTCAGAACTCCTCCCAGAAGATAAACCCCTCATAATGTTGGCCACAGTAGGAGATAAAGTCAAGATATCAGCCAGAGCTTCAAATAAACTTGTAAGTAGAGGATTGAACCTCGGCTATGTGATGAGGAAGGCAGCTGAGAACGTTGGCGGAGTTGGCGGTGGGCATGATGTAGCAGCGGGGGCAGAAATTCCGCTAGCAAAAAAGACTATGTTCTTAGCTGAGGTAGACAATATTGTTGGAGAACTCCTCAAATCAAAGTAGAAATACATTTAAGAGTAAGATTTATCAAATTAGACAAATTAAGATATTCTCGAGATGTGTGATTCTGGAAGAGAAGATCTTGTAGTTGAGGCTAAAGCTTTCCTAGAACTAGTATTCAGTAGTTCTGAGGAGGCCAGAATAATCTCTGGATCTATTAATCCAGATAATTTTCCTCTTCCACATGGATTGTCAATCTCTCTTAAAGTAGAAGATAATGTTGTCAAGATACTTGTAGAATCATGTAGAACTCTTCTCTCTCTCCTCTACACACTCGATGATATAATTTCTATGATGATTCTATCTTTGAAGACCGTTAAGATTGTTGATGAAAAACGGTTCTAGATTCTACAGATATGATAGTTTGTTATCTCTTTGTATTGAGGTATGTCTGGAATCTTGAGTCCGCATGGACATATTTCTGGTCTACCAAGCTTCTCCCAAAGTTCTTCAATCATCTCTTTAGAAAGGAGGGTACCTATCTTCCATCCAGCTCTACATGAATCTTTTGGAGATACTCCCAGCGAAGATAGAGCACACTCAACTACACAGTGTCTCCAAGATAATTCTGTTAAAGTCTTCTTACCTCTACTGGTTAGCTCTATCCTTCTTCTAGATCTTTTAATTAACCCCATTTTAGATAATTTCTTTAACATTAGAGAAGCAGTGGATTTCGATACATTTAGTTCTTTAACTATCTCTTTATTTCTAGCGTATCCTACTTCTCTACATTTCTTGAAGACTACGATTAGGTAATCTATCTCTCTCTGACTAAGATCTACCATAGAAAGCCCCCACAGCTATAGCTATAAGGGACATGATACCCACACCTCCACTGGGCGGTAGGTTAAATATACCTGCAAGAATGTAACCTACAACCATGACAAGCACTGTCATAATACATGAATAGAAGATACTTAGTTTTTTAAAGATTTTCATTATGAGTACTCCTGGAACAGCTAAGACTACATGTGTTGCTAGAATACCAATTGTAGAAGAAAGTATGGAGGCAGATAAAGCTGCTAGAGAATACAATAAGTATCTATATAATCTTACGTTCAAGCCCATAGCTTTAGCACCATCTTCATCAAATGCTATATACTTGAATTCTCCGAAGAATACGTAAATCACTGGTAGAGTTATGGAGAAGGTTAGTGAAAGCTTTACCAAGTCTTCTATTGTTACGAGTGCTGAAGAGCCTGCAATAAGTGCCCAGGCTTTAGATAAAGCCATGCTTGAAGTACGGCTGGCCAAATATCCGAAGAATATTGTTGTAGTGGTTGCGATCGAGATGGCTAAAGCTATGGAAGAATCTTCATGTAGACCCTTCTCTACAAGTTCTCCTACAAGTATCGAGAGAGCGATAGCAAATAAAGTTGAGATTAACGGTACGGGAAGATTTAAGTTCAATACGCTGTTTAAATATATTGCTAGTAATCCTCCACCGAGCACTGAGTGAAGTATGGTTAAGGTTAAGGTAATGATTCTAGAAGTTGCAATAACTACTCCAACTGAACCTATTATCAAACCGCTTAGAACAGAAGCAATGTACATCATTACCACTATGTCAAGCATGATCTTCACCGATAATGAATCCCTGCGGGAACTCTGTCACACCTGGGTAAGCTTTCTTCAATATCTCGAATCTTAAAACATCTGTAGATTTACCTATAGCGTATATCTTCTTATTGAGAAGAATTATTAATGGATCGTAAGCTATGCATGGACTAACTTCATGTGCAACCATCAATACATCCACACCCATCTTAAAGTGAAGTCTCTGTATAAGTTTAGCAATCTCACATTTTGCTTCAAAATCCAGCATGGAGAAAGGTTCATCAAGTATTAAAAGTCTAGCATTCTTTATCAAAGCTCTGGCTATCAGTACTCTCTGCCTCTCACCTCCACTCAACTCAGTAAACCATTTTTCAGAGTAGCCCTCCAGCTCAACCATCCTTAAAGCTTCATCAACCTTACTCCAAACTTTACGTTCAATTATTCTAGGTGGTAAATGAGAGCTCAGTAAACCCATAGCTACAACTTCTTTAACCATCATCGGGACGTGAATGTTTATGTGTACTATTTGAGGAGCATAACCGATAATCTGCCTAACTTTACCAGTTTCTCTAAATGGATTTAAACCATAAACACTTATCCTCCCAGAAGAAGGTTTCACCAACCCAATTATAGATTTAAGTAAAGTTGTCTTACCTGCACCATTAGGCCCCATAATAACTGCGAAGAAAGGAGAATCTAAATTGAATGAAACATTATCTAATGCTTTCACTTTATCAAATTCTACTGTAAGATTTTTTACTACTAGTTCAGCCACCAACCCTCCTCACTTTAACCAGGAACATAATTATTAACGACAACAGGATTATATTAACTATGATAGAAGCTATGAGCAAGATTGTTTGGGATCCAGCTTCAATATTCTTAGTAGATTGATAATGTAGAAGATTTATGGAATTGGTTACCGAGAACTGGATTGTTTCAGGGTTTCTTGAAAGTATGCTGAGTGGAATAACGATGTAGGGGGAATTCTTCTCATCAAGTATTTTTAATAGATCTTCATTATGGCTAGCTTCTTCATCTGTTAAGATAAAGACATCGATTTTACCTGTTTGAAGCATATCTAGGAGTGTTCTCAAATCATTTTCCGAAGGCTCAGCACCATGCTCCGCAACAACCACATACTCAACATTCAATCCTAGATCTTTTACAACATATTGCAGTATCGGGGAAAACAGAGCAACATTTTTACGGCCTCCATATATCAAAGATTTAGATGTATCGTAAAGTTTCTCTAACATTTTCAGATAGGATCTAAGTTCTTCTTGATAGTATTCTCTATACGCTGTGTCTATTTCTGAAAGTTTTTCCGCAATGGTTTTAGAAATGGCTTTGATTCCTGTTATAGAGTAGAAGTATCCATGAAGATTTCTCTGACCTGTTCTTGGATTCTCCAATAATTCTAACCCATTTTCAAGGTAATCTTCCAGCCCAACCACTTCTGTTTTCAATAAACCTTCTTCTACAACCTTGTATATTTTCTCTTCAATAGGTAGATGTGTTCTAGCAGTAGTTACAACTAATCTAGCTTTTGATAAAGATTGAATGATCTCAGCTAATGGTGGATCATAATGGTGAGGGTCCACGTTTGGTGGTATAATGTAGGAAACTTCTACACGGTCTCCTCCAACATTCTCCACTATAGATGCGAGATACTCAGTAACAGTTACCACAACTATCTTATCATCACTAAAAGAAAAACCTACACTAAAAACAAATGCAGAAAATAGAAGCATTGTTGAGAAAAGCATAAGTGCGATCTTATTCATAGTCTAAGTAAACAACTATGTGATGATGAATATAAGTTTTATTGAATAAAACTTTTCTATAGGTGGTCTTAGTATACTAATTCTCCTAGTTTACCTATCTTTATTGCTTCTTTTATTTCTCTAGCTATTCTTCTACCCATTGACATTGGTTCATTATAGTAATAGTAAGAGTATGGTGATCCATATGGATACAGGTTTGTTCCAGCAACTATACGTGTAGAAATTTCAAATATCTTGAAACCCTTCTCTGGATGATACATTACTTCTATGCAGAAAGGTCCTATTAAACCTGGATGAAAAAGTTTTCTAGATGCTTGAATTATCTTCGAAGACATTTCTAAGATATCTATGATTAATTTTTCTCTTACTACTACTGGCGTGTTCCCGACAACTGTGAAATCTAGGAAATCTTCAATTGTCTCAGGCAATCCTCTATGGATTTCATCTATAACTTCAAGTCTACGATCCATACCTAGAATCTCTAATGATCCGTAGGGAAGAGAGATTAGGTTTGGTTCCCTAATAGGGCTAAAGAAGAAATGTGGATAAAGCCTGACACCTGGAATAAATTCTTCAATAATGTATCCTGAATCTTCTCCAATGATCTTTTTCCTTCTTAACTCTGCAATCTTAGAGTAGAATTCAGAAGTGCTAGAAGTTTTAAAGTATCCTGATCCTCCCTTAGCTCCACATAGTTTAACTATAACTAGCTTGTCAATTTCTTCTGGTGAATAGTATCTTTTTGGGTGAGGTAAACCTGCTTCCATGATCCATTCGTATTGTCTTTCTCGATCACTTTCCCAGTATAGTGTTAGCCTATTCCCAAACATTGGCACATAGAATTTTTCTAGTATATTTCCAGCTCCAACATATTCTACAAAAGACCCGTGCGGTATTATCAATGCATTCTCTTCTATCAATCTCTTCTGCAAATCTTCTCTTAAGATCTTACGGTAATCTTCAACTATAATGAAGTCATCTGGTTTTGCGAGACTGAAGCTTTCATAGTATGGTTTAGTGCTGGGTAAAGCTATACCTAATGTTTCCAATCCTTCCATTCTAGCACCGTGAAATATTTGTAGAGCTGAATGAGAACAGATAGTAGCTATTTTTAGACCATGTTCATCATATTTTGAGAGTATTTTAAGTATTTCATCTCTAGAGATCATGTAACCAGTTCACCTAGTTTTCCAAGTCTTACTGCTTCACGTATCTCCATAGCGATCCTTCTACCAACACTTAACCCATGGCCCCAGAGGTATTCAGAGTATGGAGTAAACTTTGTTCCAGGAGATCCGGGTACTCTAACGCTCACATCATAGACAAATACTTCTTCACGTGGTGGTCCAGGAGTTACTATAGATTGAAGAGCAAACGGTCCTATAACACCTGGAGGATACTCTTCTCTTACAGTTTTAACAAATTTTTCTGCAAGTTCGAAAACTCTCTCAAGTAGTGATTCTCTTAGTGTACATGCTATGTGACCTACTTCTATGTTTCTAATATCTAGGTATTTTAATAATTCTGATTGTAGTGGTGCTGGTAGTCTCGTTATACCTTCTATGTTTGTTTGTCTTCTCAAGTCTATCCCTAGAAGCTCAATCTCATCGTCCAGTGGGGAATAAAAGAAATTGAAATTAAAAGGAGAACCTACAATAAACTCTTCAATCACAGCTTTCTCCAATTTTTCTCTTGTCGTAATACCTTTCCTAACCAGTTCTTCTGACACTTTATAGTACTCTTCCCTACTAGAAACTATGAAGAACGCTCTCTCAAAACTTCTAGCTTCTTCTGAAACTTTAATCATCACTAAACAATCTATCTCAGATGGGTCACGAATTATTCTTGGGTGAGGTATGCCGGATTTCTCTAGTAAATAGTACTGGTTCTTCTCTACATCCCTCTCTTCTATCTTCAAGAGAAACCTATTACCAAATAATGGTATCTTTACATTATTTTCAATAGAATCGTAACCAACGTATACGCAGAAGGATCTATGTGGTACGATTACGGCATTTCTATCCCTAATTTCTTTCTGGACTTCATTCTTAACAATATCTTTAAACTTATCTAGAATTATTACATCGTCTACGCATCCAACCTTCTTACCAAACTTCAATCTTGAACGATAATATTTTTCATAGGTTTTCTCTCTACCACGCTGACATATCACTAACGTTTTAAAATCTTCATCTTTCGCTCCTCTACAGATCTCCAGAGCAGAGTGACTGCCGAGAACAGCAATACAGAGATTATCTAAATCGTAGCCATCTATGATCTCCAGTATTTCTTTCCTCTCGATCATGAATATCACTTAAGATTAGCCTATTTCATGATCTTACTTAAACTGTTTGTTAAGTTCTTTAAACTTCTCTTCACCTACAAATATAGGTAGTTCACTAAGGTATAGTAATTCTCTCTTATACCATGGCCCCTCTAACCATATTGATGCTCTACAAACTGTTCGGCCGCCAGCTCTATCCACTAAATTCTCTAACGCTGTTAGTGTACTTCCCGTTGATACAACATCATCTAGAATACATATCTTCCTATCTCTAACTCTATTAACATCTTCTGCTGTGAGCACAAGTGTTTGAACACTGTTCGTAGTTATGGATTTAACATTCTCTACTACATAGCTCTCCATGTATGATTTTACACTCTTCCGTGCTACAACTATTCTACTGTGGCCTAGTTCTCTGGCTACCTGGTATGCGAATGCTATAGATTTAGCTTCAGGAGTAACTATCAGGTCAGGTCTAAACTCTACAATCATGTCAGAGATAAGTTTAGCTACGTTAGATATGAACTCTACATCTCCAAGAATTACATCTGCGTTAGAAGCTATCCATAATCCTTCATCTACTTTAACTACTGGGAGAACTCTTCGAATGTTCTTAACTATTGTTTCATAAGTTTTCTGACCACGGTATAGTAGAACTCTCTCCAACATTTTAAAAGACACCTATCCAGTAATATAAGATTGCGAAGACTATACATATGACGCAAATAGTCATTACCAATATATCGAGTCCACTAAGCTTTTCTGAAAATCTTCCATAGTTCTCTATTTTTATTCCTCTCAACTCTAATGCTAGAGATAGTTTTTCAGCATTCTCAATACAACGCACCAAGAGAGGTACTATTACTAGAGAATAATTCTTGATTCTCTTTATTAGTGAGCCTTTATCTAACTCGAAGCCTTTAGATGTTAATGCTTCTTTAATTGTACGATAATCGTTTGCAACGGTATGTATGTGTCTGAATGTTAATCCTGCTACTAACACAGCTTTCCGGGGAAGTTTGAAGAATAAGAGAGCTTTAATGAGGTCGAGAGGTTTTACTGTAGAGACAAGTATAAAAGATGTTGCCAGTACGGCTGAAAGTCTAACGGTCATGAATGAACCAAAATACCAATCTACGTCTCCACCCCCCGCATAGAATATGGAGTAACTTCTAAACAAAGTCCAGGTTATAAATGCGACAATCAACATAGGTATAACAATCTTCACACAGTTAAACAGCATCCCTCTATTAAGTAGAGCCATTATACTGAACGCTGTCAACGATAAAATGAGTAGGTGTAGTAGATCTCTACAGATAAAAGCGAGAATTATTATGGATAGGAGGAGGAGAATCTTCGTAACACAACTTATCTCAAGCTTCATTCATCCCACCTCTAAAGTTTTCGAGAGAAGTATGCTGGGAGGTTCAAGCCCATATTCTTCCAAGAGTTTATTATTAAACAGTATCTCTTTTGGTGAACCGTCGGCAACGATCACACCATCCGCCATTACTATAACTCTATCACTAACTTCTAGAGCGAAGTCACTATCATGTGTAATTATTATGGATGTCTTATTTTTAGATTTAAGTTTCTTTATGAGGAGAGAAATCGTTACGAGTGTTTCTTCATCTTGTCCTGTTGTAGGTTCATCAAAAATTAGTATCTCTGGATTTGAAGCTAACGTTGAAGCTATGGACAGTCTAACTTTTTCACCCATACTTAAACAGTAAGGTGCTTCATTCCGCAAGTTTTCAAGTTTAAGTAGTTTTAAAGCTTCTTCTGCGTAATCAAAACTTAAGCCTATGTTTCTAGCTATGAAAGTTACTTCATCCCACACGGTATCGAAGATTATGTGTTTATCTGGATCTTGGAATACGAAACCAACGTATCTAGACATACGAGCTGGACTAGATGTTTTAGTATCTATACCTAAGACTCTGACTACACCTTTCACGGGTATGAGGAGACCGTTAATGAGTTTAGCTAAGGTAGTTTTTCCAGAACCATTTAAACCCATGAGAGTTACTGATTCTCCACGATAAATGTCTAGAGAAATATTTTTCAGTACGAAATCCCTCTTATACTTGAACCAAACATCTCTGAACTGGATTACCGGTTCACATATATTTCTCTCTACAGTATCATTTGGTAGGTTCTGGGAATTCATAATCGAATTATTTTGAGTGTTAGATCGATTTAGATAGATTACTTTATCAACTATTGATTCAAAACCCTTCAGCCGTCTTCCCATAATTATTACTCCATGTTTATTTTTCTTTAGTTCTGTAAGTATGTTTGCAAGTTCTTTTACTCCTCTCCAATCTAAGTTTGCTGTTGGATCATCGAGAACTATGTACTTAGGATTCATTAAGATTGTGGATGCTAGCGCAAGTCTCTGACGTAGACCACCTGAAAGCTCGCTCACTTCATAATCAACGTACTTCTCTAATCCAAAACTCTTAAGTATTCGATTAAGTCTTCTTTTAATTTCTTCTCCATCATGTTCAATGTTCTCTAGTGTAAACAATAAATCTTCTCTAACAGTTAGACCGAAGATCTGCATATCATAGCTCTGCAAAACCATGTTCAAGATCTTTATGGATTTCTCAAATGGGATTTCTGAAAGATCTCTACCATCTACATATATTTTCCCAGAAACTTCTGCTTTAATCTTCTTCGGAATAACTCCTACTAAGCAACATGCAAGAGTCGTCTTACCTGAACCACTTGGACCAACTATTCCTACTATTTCTCCAGGTTTAACAGTAAAAGATACATTTCTAAATACCCAATGTTTATTATATCTACAACTTAACTCTACTACTCTTAGTTCTTGATTGTTTATAGCCTCCATTTAAGGAGCCCTCTCTTTAAGAGCGCTGGTGTTACTGCTTTCACGATTATCGGTGTACCTATTAAGATAGGTGGTAGATCGCTTACTGCTAAGAAGAAGACAGCTGGGCCGAAGGGCGCCACCCCAACCCAATCAAAACCAATAGCTACTATAGGAACCATTATAACGCCTGAAATGAATGAAATTATTGTTACCTTAGCTAAACCTTTACTACTTAATGAATCTTCAGGTTTACAGAATAAGCCTGGGATAAGTCCTGTTAATCCTACACCAACTAAATCAAAGATTGGTGTAGCTGGATTGAAGTATCCTCCGAGAATAGCCCAGAAAGTATTTCCGATAGCTCCTGACAAGAAACCTACTATTGGTCCGAAAAGTATACCAAATACACATGGTAAGAAAGCTAGAACACGCCAATGAATAGCACCTGGAATTAACGGTACTGGAGCAGTTAATAAGAAACCAACACCAGTAACAGCTGAAGTCATTACAATATAAGAAACTGCTGTTAAAATACTAGGTCTAGTTCTTACAAATTCCCTAACGTCCATACTTATAGGACTTAACTCAAAAATATAAATATGATAACCCATGAACAAGTAAAATTAACATAAAAATGTATAGAGAATTAAAAATCTAAAAAATCTATTATGTTACCATAAACAAAGATTAGAAATTAGTTTGCGGAGCAGTTCCTGAAAAGTTTTTAGTTAGTTTATTCTGGCTAGAAGTGTATGAAGATTGATGTTATGGAGGATTTCTATAAGCTTCTCCATCCATGCATGACGGTTCTTATAGTTTCTATTTCCAGAGAAGGTAAATTGAATGTGATGACTTGCGCATGGAATATGCCTGTAAGTGAAGATCCACCTTTAATAGCTGTTGCTATAAGTAATGAAAGCTATACAAATCAATTGATTAAGGAGACTGGAGAGTTTACGGTAAACATTCCCGATGAGAAGATGTTGAAGGCTTTATGGATATGTGGGTCTAAGAGTGGGAGAGAGGTAGACAAATTTAAGCTAGCCAAATTAACAACTACATCATCAAAGAAAATTGCTCCCCCGATAATAAATGAGTGTGTAGCCCATCTAGAATGTAGAGTGTGGAGAGAAGTGGAAGCCGGAGAATGTACAATCTTCATAAGCAATGTACTTGAAGCATACTGTAATCAAGAAGTATTCAAGAAAGGTGTCTGGGATATAGAGAAGATTAGCCTACCGATGCATTTAGGTGGAAAACTCTTCGCAATTCCCACTAAAATCATGAAACCTCCATAACTTACAAAAAGGAAAACTAAACTTATACAATTATTTTCTGCTTCTATCTTTCTTTTTTACTAACATCCTTTTAATGTAACCACAATTATTGCATCTTATAGTTATGTGTGTACTTCTCCTACTTCTAATTCTAATTGTGAAAGTATTTGGAGACCAGATAGGTGTCCCACATTTCCTGCAATACATTAGTCTATATCTTCTGGGAATACGTAGCCTAGCTTTCTGAGCTATACGCATAGCTAGAAGTACGGCCTGTCTAGCAATTTCAGGTCTCTCCAACGCATGCTTCTTAGCGAAATCCATCAACCTCTCAATCCTCTCTAAAGCTATCTTTCTCAACTCTCTTGAAACCAAGATTTCTCAATAATAAAGTAGTAAATATCACTATATTAATTGCTCCCTTCTTCTTGATTGTGCATCAGAGTTTTTAATAGTAATGGTTTTTGGAAGAGTAGAGATTTACATGTAAGTTTATCGTTTATGTTGGTAGTGTCAGGGTTATGGAGAAGCTGTATTTTGTGATAGTTGAAGCTGCGGTTGAACTTGTTCCGAGAGAGATATCTAGACATCCTTCTGTAATTGCTTATGCTAGTAGGAAAGGGAAGAAACCTGTAGAAGTATTATTGGATAGATCTTATCATCATTCTGCGATGCATGACCTCCCTAAAGCTTGGAAAAGAGGTAGACCAGACATAACACATTTCACATTGCTAGAGATACTTGGATCACCTCTAAACAAATCTGGGTTGGTAGAAACATATGTATGTACGCAGGACGGTTACATAATCTACGTAGACCCGGAGACACGTTTACCAAGAGTTTATGAAAGATTTAAAGGATTAATAGAGAAACTCTACAGAGAACCAGTTGTAGAAGTAAATGGAAAGATATTATTGAGGTTAGAGAGGGGCGGTATTAGAGATCTAATTGAAAAAGTTAGGCCGGACGTTAAGATACTTTTATCTGAAAAAGGTGTTCAGGTGAAGTGGAGCGATATTGGTGAGAAAATATGCATGTACAGTAAGCCTATGGTTATGTTAGGAGGATTTCCCAGAGGAGATTTTGAAGAAGAAACTATAATGAATGCTGACATGGAGGTATCTATATGGAGCCAGCCACTCGAAAGCTGGATAGTAGCATCTAGAATACTTGCAATACTAGAGTATATGATTCTAGAAATGTGATAAACGTTAGAGAAAGATTACGAGTACGCCTAAAATAACTAATATTAACCCGATTATTCTTCTAACATTCTCTTGGACGAGTTTTCTAGATCCTATGTATCCACCAATAATAGCTGAAAACACTACGACTGGAATCAACATGATTATCTGTATGTTCTGCAAGGTCTTCAATATCCATGAGGTACGTGCAAGTAGGCCCGCCAAAGAGTTTGCAAATACAAACATTGATGTCGTAGCAACAGTAGTCTTAGAATCAGATAAACCACTAAGCAACAGTATCGGTGCGAGATAAACTCCACCACCTATGCCAGTAAGACCTGTAAGTATCCCGATAAACCCTCCGAGAAAAGGTAGATGGAAAACGTTTCTTATCTCTCTTTTAATTATCGGTTTACTGAAGAGGAAAATAGTTAAACCTAAAAAAGCAATTACCAAACCCATAGTAAGCTTTAAAGTATGTTCTGAAAGTTGGAGAGCGAACATGCCTCCCAAAAATGCTAATGGAACAGATCCAACTAAGAGTAATAGAAACTTCTTCTCAAAATATATTCTCCACCTAATAAAAGAAAACATCGTGCTGAAAACATTAAAGAGTAAGCTTCCAGTAGCTGCTTGAGATGGTGGTACATTTGAGAATAGTAATATCGCTAAGAATACTGAACCTCCTCCAAACCCACCAATAGTAAGTACTAATGTAGCTACAAATGTAATAACAATTATAAATACAGTCTCCAGAGATATCATGACACTAACTCTATACAAATAAATTAATGAATGAAAATAAAAAAAGTTTAGATTTTATTCTCCTAGTATGGTTTCAAATAAATCTTCATGTTCTACTTCTTCTTGTAGAATATGTCTGATTATATGAAATGTTACTGGATCCGCTTTTACCCCAGTAAGCCAATTAAGCAACTTATTGTAAACTTCTATTGCACATCTCTCAGCTTCTATTATAGCCTTACACACTGCTTTCATATCTTCAAGTTTTTCTGGGATATTTACATAGGGGCAGTTGGCTATCTTCACCAATTCTTCAAATTTCTTAGGAGGCTCACCTCCAAGCTGTATTATTCTATCTGCAAGTTCTCCTTGATGTTCTAGTTCTTCTTTTGCAATTTCTTCAATCTTACTTGCAATTGCAGGAGATTCTAATCCTTTAATCATTTTAGCAAGCCAACTATAATAGAAGAATGCAATCCACTCATCTGCATAAGCTTTCTTCAACATATCAATAAGTTCATCAACTTTGACGCCTGCTTTTTCTACAATTTCACGTGCCTTCTTACCCATACACAAAACTGTAAACAGAACAATATATAAGAATTGTTCTTGTAAAATTATGCAAGTATATACTCGTTGATAATATTCTCAAGAGACTTACTGTATTTTACTTACTTTAACTGTTCTAATACAGCATTCTGAAATTTTTAAGATAGTTCTGCATGTCTATTCATTCAAGAGGCTTACTATAATTTTTAGAGGTTGCTGTTTATTCAACTCTTCTAGATGTGGAGTATGTTAGTAGGTAAACTAGTAATGCTACATGTGAATCAATCTATTCTAACTGGATTTATGAATACTATTTTGTTAGGTTATTCTAGTAGTGAGGCTGCTTTAAGTTTGTCTATCAGATCTTGTAAAGGAGGCTTGACTTCTTCAACATCTACATCTCCTTGGCTCGCAATCTCCTGCGCTACTTCATCGAATGTTTTACCATCACATATAGTCCAGATGTATGCTACAATTTCATCGACTCTGTAAGCTTCATTAGCTTCATTCACTAGTAGAAGATTTCCTTCTTCATCTCTAAAGAGTTCTCCTTTCCGTTTATACCTAATCTCTTCCATGACTATAATTAACACATTGACCACTATATTAGAATTTTCAAAATTCACAGTGTTTAGAAATTAACTCTGTAAAACAAAAATTAGTAAAAGAAGAATCTTTTTCTAAGAATTCTCCTACATAATAGCTGTGAGAGTATTCTATGCAGTTAGAAATCCTAGTAAACGAAATTCTCAGAGAACATGTAGATTTCATAAATGAGTGGAATAGTATCAGAGAGATCATCAATCAAGTAAGTTTCGAAGAACCTAAGATTAGAAAAGATAAATTCAATTTCCTAAAACCATTAACAGACTTATTCGGGAGAACATGCATGTTCGTATCCAAATTCAAGATACATGAGATCAAAGAAGAAAAATACATATTCATAGAACTCGCAGAAAGAGGGAAGAAAGAATTAGTCTTTAAACTGCTAGATGAGCATAGAAAACTAGATAACATGCTTGAAGAAATGAGGAAACTTCTAGAGAATTATCGATTTGAAAAGATTTCTGCAAGAGAATTAGCAGAGCAAATGCTTAAAATACATAAAGAAATAACAGACACCATAATGAAACATATAGAAATAGAAGATGAAGAATTCCCAAAGCTAGGGTAGCCATTATCTATCATTTTTTAGTTTTTATGAAAAAGAGATTGAAATAACATCGAGAACATATATGAAGCATGTATTTTCCAATTCCAAGTTAAGATTACTTAAGCTATGAAACAAGCTACCCATAAAATGAAATGTACACTACTGTAGATATTTTAAGATAATTAAAGCTAAAGTTAGAATAAATATAAGAAGATCTAAAGAAGTTAATATGTGAATATGCGGCCGCCGGGATTTGAACCCGGGACCGCCGGCTTCGCCCCACCGTTACTGTGCGAGTAGTGTGGCAGGCCGGCTTTAGGTCTCTGCAGATGTCCTACCAGACTAGACTACGGCCGCTGTTAAATTATTTCTATCTACTGTATTTTAGGTTTTCTCTCTATAATTTTATAAACGGTTGGCAATATTCGAAAAGAATGTTAAGATTAGAATAATTTATTAGAGGTAGACTAGGTAATTTATTGCTCACCATACATCATCTGAGAATCTAGGTTCTGTGAATTAGTTTGTTCTCTTCTGTGATGTCTCTTTTTAGATTCGATGAATAATTGTTGAACAAATCAATAGAAGCTTGTTAAGAATGTTACTAATGATCTAGTAAATGAGTTAAATCTTTTCTGAGATATTGCATCCCGTATTCGTTGTGGCGTTGAGGACGTTAAGTAAAGAAGAGGTCGTTGAGAAATATGTATATTTTCTTGGCGTGGATAACAGATAGAGGAGTAAAAATCAAATGCGAATCAAGAAAAATTCACGCAAAGTAAAAAGATAAACATCTAATCTCTTTATCTTCTTTTCCTAGAAAAAATCTAGCTTAAAGAACCATTCTTTAAATCTTTAAAAATTTTAGATCCGTATCTTCCAAGAAAGAGAGAGTTGATATTTCTGATATTTCTCCAGACATTATGAACAGAAAAATTTGAAAGCTTTACGATCAATATAATAATTAATTTATTAATTGCGGCCGCCGGGATTTGAACCCGGGACCACTGGCTTTCTCCGTATTTTTATTCTCGGGGGGCCAGTGTCCTACCTGGCTAGACGACGGCCGCCACCATCCAACTTATATTTCTCTAAATGTTGAATATATTTTTCACTGCCTTTATTTTTAAATTTCGTGTTGTGTCTGGGATGTTGTTTTATTCTATTGTTATATTCCATTCTGGATGTATTCCCGCCTTCTCTAAAAGTACTCCTACTGGACAGTTTTCTAATGTTAATCTTAAAACTGTTTCTGCTTCTTTCTTGTCTTCTGCTAGTATTTTTATATCTCCACGTATCTTCGTTATCGTCTTTTCTCCTTCGGGTTTCTCTGCTTCAACTTCTACTTCTATACTTTTGAATTTAAATCTCCTTTTAGATGCTATTAACGTATATATTGTTACTACGCATCCAGCTAAACTCATTACAACTAGTTCAAGAGATGTTGGACCTGTATCACTTCCTCCTTGCTCAAAGGGTAGATCAATAACTATGCTATGTCCTCTATCATTATCAACTATGCTTCTGTATCCTTCTACGTAAATAGCCCTACTCTTAAGAACAAGTGTCATAATTATTACAATTGTGTTGAAAAATATTAGTTTTAAGTTGATAACTAGATGTAGGATGAGGTTAAACGAGAAATGTGAAATTGTAGGAGGACTCTTCTCTTCATTATTTCGTAATAATCTATAAGATAATTGGTTGAACGATTATTATTGTTTATTTCCGATGTTTCTGTAATCTACATGAAGCTTCTTATCGGAAGAGTTATTCGATATAATCGTAGCTATGGTGTTTTGAGAAGTATTTTGTAAAGCCATATCTTTGTTAGTAGATATAATCCATATACCCAAACTACAAATACAGTTACTCCGATAACTACTCTTAAAGTTCCTAGAAATGCATCTATATCTATATTCTCAATAGCTTGAAAAAGTGTAAATGAAAGTGCATAAGTTATAGCCATAAAAGATAGCCAAGCAAATGTTACTAAGATTATCAACGCAAGTACATTTTTCTGTAAGGACATTTTTTACTCACCTCAGAAAGAATATATGCGTGAGCACTGCGAGTAATGCAGAGTAGAATGAGAGTATAGCTAACGCTATAACTACTTTATCTTCTCTAACATGAACTCTTGCTGTAAGCATTCTTACGAGAGTTATAGGTGACTTCGGATCTAGACTGGCCGAGATACCTTTTTCATCTACAGTTACTGGTCTTGAATTATAGTATTTCGCAGATTTAAATCCACGTAATGAGAATATGATATGCATCTCATTTAGAATATGTGGTAGAAGAGCAATTATAGCTACTACCTCAAGTCTGCCTACTATGGCCGTCGTAGCCATTACAGCTCCTATGAGTAAGCTTCCAGAATTTCCTGCAAATACCTTTGATGGATACTTATTATATAATAGGAAAGCCGTTAATACACCTATCATACATAAGGATACCGTTAAAGCAAACTCATTCGAACTCATTAAAGAAATTATCAAGATGGCTGTGAAGAAAGCTATAGAAGTATACGTTACGGAGCCATTGAGTACATCTAAACCATTTACAGCATTACAGACTATCGGGAAACTTGCTAAGACAAGTATTGGATAAATTTTTGTTAATCTTGTCGTTCCTATGAAGGGCAGTATTGGTCGAGGATAATAGACTTGTAGCAAGAGTATCGGTACACCTGCAACCAGCAAAGACAGAGGCTTAACCTTAGGATTTATTTCACCCTTTAAATCTTCAACAAACCCTATAGAGAAAGCTAGGAAAGCAGACACAAGTAGTGCAAGTATCTCGAGAGAAAAATTCTGAAGAAGAATATACATTGATAACCCCATCAACATCCCTAAGAATATTACGAGACCTCCTGTCTTCGGTATACGTGGTTTACTATCTTTATGTACATCTACACCTATTAGACCAGTCTTAAACCCAAGTTTAATAAATAATGGTGTAAAAAAGAGTGTTGTAAAGAATGATGTTAAAAACATCACAATATGCTCAGCTGCAAACATTTCTTCGATCAATTTACCTAAAACCAATATTTTAACTGTTTATTCTAGTAATTTTTCGAGGAAGATTCTAAGAGTTCTAATTTCCTAAAATGTAAAGTAGTTCACGGCGTCCAAGAAGAAAACATATAACATGATTCTCTAATCACATAGTCTAGGATGATATGGTTCGACATACTTACACCAAAACAATTACTCTACTTTAATTCAATATCTAGAATAATGAGAGAAAATGGATTCAAGACTTTCTTTACAGCTAGAAGGTACGAGCAACTTGATTCACTACTCTACGAAATTCTTGAAGAAAAAGATGTGATAGTTGTTGGAAGATTTGGCGGACGTAGCTTAGAAGAAAAACTTAAAGCAAGTATTGAAAGACTTTCAGATCTAATCAAGTCTATACCGATAAAAGATATTGAACTAGTAGTTTCCAGCGGATCTATAGAAGCGGCTAGAATTGCTTATGGATTAAGAATACCTCATATACTAATGTCTGACACCCCCCACTCTCCCGTAAACCCTCTAACGGCTCCCGTATCTAGACTTGTAGCTACACCTTGGGTAATAAGTAAAAATGAGTGGACAGTGTTTGGAGTTAAGCCAACAAATATAAAGAAGTATAAAGTACTAGACCCATATTTCTGGCTGAAAGATCTCAAACCTAATAGAAAGATCTTAGAAGACTTAGGAATTGAAGATGAATATGTATTGATTAGACCTCCAGAATCTGCAGCATCCTATCTGAACATAGACGATAAAACGTATGTAGAATCTCTTAAAGATTTGGTGGATGTTGTGTGTGCTCAAGGATTGAAGACTGTAATTATGAGCAGGTATAGAGATCAAACAGAAATGTTTCTAAGACACCTATCTAGAAAAGAAGTCATAGTATTGGATAAACCTGTCATCGCAAGTCACTTAATCTATTTCTCGAAAATATTTATAGGTGGAGGTGGGACGATGACGCAGGAAGCCGCCTTATTGGGTAAACCATGTATCTCGATATATCCTGGACAACAGCCCACAGTCTTAAAATATCTATCAAGAATAGGATTAGTGAAAAACTGCAGAACTATCTCTGAGTCCATTAAACTATTTAACAAAATGTTTAGGAATATAGATGAGCACTCGAAAGAGATTGTTAAGATTTCGGAAAGATTATGGAAATTAATGAAAGATCCGAGTAGAGATATTTCTAGATTGTTTAGAGAAGTGCTTAGTGAAGAGTCTTCTTAAGTATTTCTATTTCTTCAGAGATTTCCTTGACGTTCTTCCTGAATTCATTCTGCATCTTCTCTATACTATCTAGGTACGTTGCTTTACCTACACTTCCAGATAGGTATTTCTGACAAAGAGACCACATATTTTCAACCATCTTTTCAAAATCTCTTAACCCTCCTACTATCTTATCAATTCTAGAAACATCAATGGAAGTAGTTTTCTTTATGTCTGTTGAGAGACTCAAAATCTTTAGCATATTTCTAGAAGTACTATTCTTTATCTCTAGAAGCCTTGTTCTAATGTAACTTCTCTCAAGTATCTTCCTACTTGATATAAGTTCTTCTAGAATCATGTATAATGAAAGCATGGTCTCAGTTAATTCTATAAACTTCTTGATTTTCTCTAATTGTTCAGTTGGTAAAGGTTTAACTACTAGAGTAGTTCTATAGAGTAGTATTCCAATAATTAAGATTATTAGTGAAGATGCAGCCAAGTATGGAGCAGCAGAATAGAAGCTGAAAAATTGTTTTACATCTATTTCAATTATTCTCTGAGATATCGTTAGAGGTGAGGTAATACCTAGATTAAAGTATAGCAAAGTTTTTTCAGGATATTCTTTAACTATTCTGTAGGGTTCCAGATTTGATGAAATATACTCCATAGATCTCAACACCACTATCAACTCATAGCTTGGGGTACTAAGATTAAAGAGTAGGATAGGTTTAATCGTAAGTTTACTGTTTTCAAGTTTATAGAAAGTTTCTGCAGGAGGTTTAAATCTTACTGATATTGTCTGGATTTCACTTATTTGGAGAACTCTATCAAAAGATACTCTGAGCTCGTTATTCTCCTCATTAAAGTTAGCTTGAAGTTTTCTTAACTGATCTCTAGCTTCTATAAACTTAGATCCTTCTGGAAGATTGAATGTAAAACTATCTAGAGTTGAGCCTTCTCTTAAATTCATCTTGACGACATATTCTACTTCACCTGACTCGAGATCTAGCTTTACTTGTGTTAACGGTATTCTCAGTAAACTCATGCTACCCTTACTGAATACGACTTCTAGATTCTGAGTTTTAGTTGTATCTAATGATACTGTTCCAGATATATTCATCTTTTCTTCTCCTATTTCTAGATCTCTTGGAGAGAACCTGACTATACTTGAGCCGCTTGGAACAGTTAACGTAACTTTCACTCCACCCAGATCTTCTCTAGTAACAGGATTTAATGGAAAAGTTAATTTAAAATTATCTACATCAGCTAATTGTAGCATGTCTCCAAATATTGTTTTTAGAATTATTTCACCACCTTTTCCACTTACCTTAATCCAGAAAAACTGATCTTCAATTATCAGTTCTAGTTTACCTGAAGGTGAATAGAAGTCTACGAGATTCTGTATCAAATTTTTTGGGAAACCTATCTCAACGTAATCTCTAGAATCTGGAATGGAAACTCTGTCTACAACGTATGTAAACCCGTATCTATCAATTTCTATTAATCTTTCAAGAGACTCTTCAGCATGCACTACACTACCTTCATATACAGCTGAGATAACCACTAAGAACATTAAGATTATGATTAAAGTATTCTTCAACTTTCTCTCCTACATCCTGCATAAATCTTATTATTTAAACTTCTTCTTTAAAAAGGAGCAGAAAGCTTGTTTCAATAATTTTTTATTATTTTCTAACTTACCCGAAATATCTACTAGCCACGAAAGCACGTTTTACATTATTTTTCTCAAAATTTTATAATGGTTTGTTAAGATATTTCTAAGCTTAGGCAATTATATTCTTTTTAGTTGCGTTCTTGTGTAAAGAGTAGTTAAATAAAAAATATGTGGGGGGTTTGAGTAGACGTGGACGCTCATGTTAGATCCATTACTGGATCTATGGCTGGAGGTATTCTCCGCTCAACTTTTAGGACAGCTCCTACCAGAGGCTTAACCTCCACTATGAATGTATCGTTTGGTTTAAGTTGAACACTATCTAGATTTCCATATATCTTATCAAGTCTTATCGTTATCTTGAAGAGTTCACCGTATTCTATTACTTGATCTCCATCTCCTTGAATTTCTTCAACTTCTACTTCTTCACCATACTTTAATCTATCTACAACCTTGTATGGATCCATGTACGATATCACAAGTGTATTATTACTGAGATCTACAGGTCTCTTTCCAACAGCTGTTTTAATGTAGAATGTTATGTTTGAAACCTTCATTTTATTATCATTTGTTTTTCCTCCTAGAGCTACTACGGAACCTGCGAGTTCAACGCTTGATGTAGCTTCTTCTAAACCTGCTTTCAAAACTTCACCACTTTTTTGAGTAGATGCAAAACCTAGATTCAGTACAGCAAAAGCAAAGGCTGCTGCTACAATCACGAAAGCTATCAAAATTATTGCTGTTTCTAATCCTGTTAGTCCACATCTACTCAAAGTCTTCCTACAGTTCTTCAACCACATATTCCTCAATAATATATGAATAATACTAATATATAAATATTATGAATTGAAAATACTATTCGAAAAATATATAAAGCCCCTTATTGTACTATTTTTAGGTGGTTTAGATAATGTTTGAATTCGATTTAGATAATTTTGAGATAAGATTTTCAGGATATAGGAATATCTCTGAGATAACAGATTTTATAGATTTTATTTTTGAGACTTTGATGAAAAGTATGGGTGTAGGACTCTGCAGTGTGATTCTGTACTATTTTGGGAAGAGCATAGGTGGAAGACTTTATTCTACTTACAAATTTCAGCATAATGATCTGGCCCAGTACAAGAATCTTTTAGAGAATGTGAATAATTTTCTAGTAGATTATCTTAGGAAGTGGAAGCTTGTTAAAGATGTCGCAATCTTCAATGCAATCTCAAGTAAGAATATACTTGAAGTTGTATGTAAAATTAAGTACGAAGTTAATGAAAACCCGTGTGTAAACGAGAGTGCGGAAACAAGGATAACTTTAATGGCATTCTTCTTTTACCGAGGAATTATAAGTGGATATTATGAAAGTTTCTTTAATGATTCTGTGAAGATTAGGAGGATAACAGTATCCAGCGATGACGACAATGTCTTCTGCGAATTCATAGTTGAGCTTCCTTCCGGGGGTTTAGATATTGAGTCGAGAGAGTTATGATGCTCTTGAGAAGAGGATTAAAGAACTTGAAGAAGAGGTGAAGAAAATGAAAGAACCTATCGAATCGACATTAATGGATATCAGACAACTGATATCAGAACTTGAGAACCCATTTAACTACATAGCAAAACTAATAGATCTAGACAAAATACCAGCAGAGAAAATTGCGGTAAATAAAGAGCAGACTGGAAATATTTTACAGAGAGATCATGAGTGGAAGTCTAGAGATAATGAATATAGAGAAGTCATGGTAAGAGAACCAAGAGAAAGTTATAGAGAGATAAAGAAGACGGGTCAAGGTTATTTAGTAGAACCTCATCTTCTGAATTATCTTTCATGTGCATGTATACTAGTTAAACTTCTCGGCCATGAGTATACGGTAAGATTCCTAAACTCTAGAATTGTCAATAAGATTGCGCCTAGAGATGTTTTGGACTCATTGTTAGATGCAGTAGAATTTCTGTCTAAGTATCTAGGTAGCCAAATGTATCTTCAGTCCAATGTAAAACTCTCCCTAGACTCTATAATTACTGCAGCATACCTCGTTAGTTTACTAGCCACCAAGAACATAGATGATAGATTATCCATATTGTTAATGCTTGGTCTTAAGGAAAGTCTTCAAAATTATGGAGGAGGAGGTGTCCCATAGATATGCCGATCGGGTCACTCATGACGGAAACAGTACTCGCTGTCACAGCTATAGTCATAGCTTCCATGCTTGCAGGAGTCTTCCTTTCAACTATGAATCAAGTAGCAGATATCCAGAAACAACAGTTAGCCAAGTTTAAAGAAGAAGTCCAGTATAGTTGTAAGATAATATATGTGTATCAAGATAACTTGGATAAGCTATGGATTTGGATAAAAAATACTGGATCTAGAAGCATGAGCTTACAGCTAGTAGAGTTGTCAGAGATATTTTTAACAAGCTCTAGTAATGTCATACATATTCCATATAATTCTGGAGACATAAACTGGATATACAGATTAAAGAATGATGCAAACAGTAATCTTAAGTGGGATCCAACAGAAACTTTGGAGATAATCGTAAACCTAAACAATAAACTAGATCTTGGAGACTACAGTGTAAAGTTTGTGCTCTTCAACGGTAGAAGCTGTGAATACGTGTTCTCCGTAGACTAGGTGGTGTGGAAATGTCTGGGCTAGGAGGAGTAGCAGTCTTCGCAGTCTTAACAATAACTACGATTACAGTAATCGGATATACGGCAACATACTTCTCCATGCAAATAAGTATGATAGAATCTAAGGTAAATGAAGTTCTTGAAGAAAATCTGGATAAATTAAGTAGAATTGAATTGATAAGAATGAACATATCTCAGAACAATGCTACTACATCCATATATGTTTCTATAGTAAATAAGTGCTGTAAACCGATACATGTAAAAGATTTAGCAAAGCTGGATGTGATACTCGTCTACAGAAATGGGGAGGAAACAAAATGCATATGGCTTCCGTACGATAAGTCTAAGATTTCTCCTGAAGGTTGGAGACCTTTAAACATAACATACAGCAATGGAAGAGAATTAGTAAATCCTTCAAACGTAGATCTATCTACAGGTCTCTGGGATGTAGGTGAAGAACTCAACATAGAAGCATGGGTAAACTTGGAAATTCATGGACCTCTAGTCATCATTCTTCACCCACCTTACATGAGAGGTGGTTAAGCTGATGCAAGATGACATTAAACTACAATACATAAAGGCCATGAACCCAGAACTTGATAGAAAAATCGGAGAACTTAGAATACCATTCTTATGCCTTATAGAAGGGCCTAACGATAGTGGGAAGAGCATACTATCTCAACAATATGTTTATGGAGCATTAAGATGTGGTTTCAAAACCTTGTACATAACTACTGAAACAGGCGTACGTGGTTTGTTGAAGAATATGGAGGAGGTAAGCCTCTCCGTAAAAGACTACTACCTTAGAGGAAGACTACAGATCTTCGAGCTACATGTAAAAGATCTAGAATGGGATGAAAAACTCTCTTCAAGATTCTTAGATTTAATACTGAATATTGTTAAGTTTAAAAGTAAATTCGATCTATACGTTGTAGACTCTCTAACATATCTAGCAACATATGCAAGAGAAGAAGATATACTAAACTTCTTTACAGAAGCTAGAAGCTTCGTAGAAGATGAACAGAAGTCTATGATAGTAACTATCCATCCATATGCTTTTAGCGAGGAAATGCTTGTTAGGATGAGGAGTATATCTGACGTCCACTTCATATTACAGTTGAAGGAGATAGGTGATAGGATAGTGAAGATACTACAGGTTCCAAAGATAAAAGGTGCGGTAAAACAAACATCAATCACACTGGCATTTGACGTAGATCCAGCTTTCGGTGTAAAAGTATTACCATTCTCTAGAGCTAAAGCGTGAGGAGAAATGCAGAGATATGAGAAACTAGAACAACAAAGAAACTTGGAGAGTTTTGAAGACGCATGTTCCAAGAACCCTCACCTAGTTAGATATCTACAGGAGCTTTCAAGAAAGGGATTAAAACAACCTGAATACATGGAGCAGTTAAGTAGAGATCTAAGATACGTTAAAGAGATCAATATACTTTACCCTGTCGGAGACCCAATATTCATACACATCATGTCTAGAGAACTAGGTGAGAGACCACTATACATAGTTATCCAACCCCGAATCGATGAAAACGCTAAGAAAATAATGGATGTGATAGAAGAATCAATGATATCTCTGATAGACGAAAAGATAGAATTCAATACACCTGAGGAGCATGAAGAAGTATTAAAGAAACTCTTGAAGAAGATCGTGAAGATAGACAATACTCTAAAGATGAGAGAGTACAGAGTAGATAAGAGAAGACAGCCGAAGATTGTGTACGTTAACGAAGAAACTTACAGATCTCTAGAATTCCTACTCATAATGGATAAGGTTAGGCTTGGAATACTTGAACCATTTATTAGAGATGAGTACATAGAAGATGTGAGTTGTGATGGTGTTGGCCCCATATTTGTTGAACATAAAATATTCGGTAGCTGTGAAACAAATATAAGATTTAGGAATGAAGATGAGCTAGATAATTTTGTTAGAAAGCTTTCTGAGAGAACTGGTAGACCTGTAACTTTCA
>Ga0209394_1000462_pt1 | contig 31919 bp, 31 predicted proteins | sample JNZ201metaG_FD_184122 | JGI IMG/M metagenome (GOLD analysis project Ga0209394, IMG submission 184122) | Hot spring microbial communities from Jinze hot spring, China to study Microbial Dark Matter (Phase II) - JNZ 20120812A (SPAdes) (version 3) ...
AATGCTGCTGCAATGCTTACTACTATGGCTACTGCCACCATTATTATTGTTGCTATTACTGGTGATATACCTTTACTCTTTTTATTCTCCATATATATTCACCATTTTGTTTATACTATTGAATTGAGTGGAATATTTAAAGTTTTTCTTTTATATATGTTTTGTATTCTTTTTGTATTTTGGTGATATGTTTATATTTTGGTTGTGTTTAGTTTTTTTGGGTTTGTATGGTTAGGCTTCCTTTTGTTAGTCCTAAGGTTCGTGTTGTTAGGAGGGTTGTTGTTGAGAGGGCTGTGGAGGTTCTTCCATTGGATGAGAGGTTTGAGGTTTTGGAGAGTTATCCTGTTTTTGAGCCTTTCGCTAGGGTTTATATTGTTAGGATTCCTTGGATGGGTGGTGCTGTTGCGTATTATGTTGATGAGTATAAGCTTAGTGATGAGGAGAGGGATGTTTATGATAAGCTTGTTGATTTTGTTACTGAGGAGTTGAAGGTTTATAGTGTTGCTGAGGATTTGAGGGGTCATGTTTTTAGTGAGATTAGGCGTATTGCTGATAGGTATCGTGGTAGTTTGAGGCTTAGTGGTGCTATGAGGGATAGGGTTCTATATTATGTTGAGAGGGATTTGCTTGGTTATGGTCCTATTCATGTTTTGATGCTTGATCCTAATGTTGAGGATATTAGTTGTGTTGGTGTTAATAGGCCTATTTATGTTTGGCATAGGCGTTATGAGAGTATACCTACTAATATTGTTTTTAGGGATGCTAAGGTTTTAAATGAGTTTATTTTGAAGCTTGCTCATAGGGCTGGTAAACATATTAGTCTTGCATATCCAACTCTTGATACTATGCTTCCAGAGAAGCATAGGGTTGCAGCAACATTTGGTTCTGAGGTTAGTACTGCTGGGTCGACTTTTACCATTAGGAAGTTTAGGGCTAAACCTTTTTCTCCCACTGAGCTTATAGCTGACAACGTGATTGATGAGTTTATGGCTGGATATATTTGGCTTATGCTTGATTATGGTAGGACTATTATGATTTCCGGTGGGACTGGTGCTGGTAAAACTACGCTTCTAAATGCTTTAAGCCTATTTATTAGACCTGGTCTCAAAATTGTGACTGTTGAAGATACCCCTGAACTTAATCTTCCACATGAGAATTGGATTCAATTGACTGTTAGACCTACATATGCTGTTGGTATAACTATAACTGAAATTAAACTTTTTGATCTTATTAAATTGTCTTTGAGATATAGACCTGACTATTTAATTGTTGGTGAGATTAGAGGTGAAGAAGCTTTTGTACTATTTCAAGCTATGGCTACAGGTCATGGTGGAATATCAACAATACACGCTGAATCTCTGGATTATGCCATAAAGAGAATTACATCTCCACCCATGAATATACCTGAAACCTACGTTAAATTAATGAATATATTTCTACACATTGATAGAGTTGCAATTGGGGAGATTGGTAGAACTGAGAGGAGGGTTAGGATTATGCAAGAAGTAGAAGATTATGGGAAGTATAGGACTGTGTCAATGTGGGATCCATCTTTAGATCAACATAAATTTACATTGGAAAACTCTTGGTTAATTGGAAAAATTAGTGAAATGAGTGGTAGAAGTGTAGATGAGTTGAGGGAAGAGATTTATAGGAGGAGTACAGTTTTAAGATGGCTTGTGATGAATGGTGTATATGATTTTATGGAAGTTAGTAAATGGATATTTAGATACCATTACAATCCAAAGGAGGTATATGAAGAAGCAGTTAAAGAAGTGGAATATATGGGAAAGGTATAGACAGTAGAATTTAGAAAAATTTAAAATGAAAGATGTTGCATATTACTATTAAAGAAAAGTAAATTAATTTGGTTATTTAGGTGTAATTAGATGTTTACTAATGAAGGTAAAGATGTGAAGCTTTTAGATATAGTGAATTTAGCTGAAGAGAAATTGGGGAATTTGATAAAGGATGTAGAGAAAAGTAAAGGGAATAGGAGGATTAAAGGGTTAATTATTTATCACCATTCTGGATACGATTTACATCTTGATTTTAGGGGTGGAAAACCTTCATTAGCCATAATGAAGAACAATGAAAAAGCTATTTATGGAAATGAATGTTGGGAGAAAATTTCTGAGATTAAAGATAAAGTTGCTGGAGTTGTTGAAGTATATGAAGTTAGTGAAATGGAACTATCAAAATGTGAAGAAGAAAATCCAAATGCCATTATTAGTAGTGAAGAAATTAAGGGTGTAAAAACGCATGTGAACATAAATGATTATAGTGTGAAGATGTTGAATATGCCATTAATTAGAAATTTGATTTTGAAAGATAAAGAACAATTGAAGGAGGAGATAAATGTTTTAGAGAGTATGAAGGATATTAGTAAGGTTGTTGAAAAGGTTATTGCTGAGAGTAAAAGTAGAATTTTATATATGTTTGTAAACTTCCTTGGAATGAGTAATTGGAAGAGTTTTGATATTTTACTGAAAAATGGAGAAGTCATTTCAACAATGATTAGTGGAGTTAATAAAGTGTTGACTGGTAAAAATGCATTAAACGAGATAATGAAGTTAAATAAAACTGAGGGGGAATACATTGTCTTTCTATACGAATTGAAAGAGGAAGATCTTGAATTGCTAAATAAAGATGAAGCTGAATTGAAGAAGACCATGGATAAAATTTCATTTCCAAAAATCATTCCAAAAGCTGAGGAGGAAAGGAGGAAACCTAGGAAGATTGTAATGGTAGAACCTGTTAAGATAGATTTGGAAAAGGTTAGAGATAGAGCATCGGAGTATTTTAAGAGTAGTTTAGAAGGCTTTGGATATATAATGGAAGATTTAAAGGTTGATTTAATTAATGGTACTGTAACCTTTCAAGTTAAAATTAAAAAGAAGGGTTTCTCACTTAAAAGGGTTAAACTTTCTGATGTTGAAGGTAAACTTGTTGATGATGCTCAATGGGTTATGAAAAGCATAGGGTATAATGCTCCAATAAAAGTTAATATAAGCTAAATTCAATTTATTGATTTAATATTTAAACAAGCCCGAACATTGAAGCTATTCTAGGTGTTAAGAGTATTGTTATTGTTGAAATTATGGATAACATTAGCGCATGTTTAAATCCAGATGCAGTAATACCTGTGGATACTTTTCCAGCAATTAAACCCATGAACAAGGTGTTGAAGACTATTGATGGAACTATAATTCTAATCGCAGCCCTATATTCTACAATTCCAGCAGCCACCGTTGACATAAATATAGCTATAAACATCATTGAAGTTACGAGTATTATTGCTGATAAGTATGGTATTATTAGTAGTATTTTAACTGATGCAGCTCTCTCCCTCTCTACAGCTTCACTCATTTCAGCGAAATAAGCAATGTTTTCAAGGGTTTCAGGCGTTCCACCACCAACTTCAATAGCATCTATAAGCATATATAAAAAAACGTTAGCCCTCCAAACCTTAATTTTTCTCATAAGATCTTCATATACCTTAGCTATGGGCAAACCTAGAGCAAGTTTATTTGCAGCTTCCCTTAAATATTTTGAGAAAGCACCATACTCTCTATCAGCCAAAGTTATAATGCATTTCTCAGGGGATAAACCAGTCTTCCTAACTTCCACAATATCCCTAAGGAATTTAACAACACCACTGGCAATCATACTATATTTCCTAAATATAAAGGCTTCATATAGTGTTGATGGAATTAGAGATATGGCTAAAGCTATTGATGTGGATATTGAAGGTGCATAAATGATATCAACATTGAAAAAATTTAGAATTGAAATTATCATTGACGTCAACCTCATAGATAAACTGCTTATTATGGGTATTTCCACCGGATAAAAGAAGGGTGCAATCAATACATATGTGAAGAAGATGAATATGGGTATGGCGGTTAATAGGAATATTATGTATGGATCCCATATTACACCAGGCTCTCTATATTGTAATATATCAGATAAATAGAGAATTACAAGGGAGATGAAGGGCATTAAAATATATGTGAAAAAGAATAGGGTGTAGAGGTTTACTCCTGGAATATAGATTCTAGCAATGGATAAACTTATCAGGTACATGACGTTTATAGTCATTAACAAGATGAATGAGATTGCAAGATAAGATTCTAATAAAGTTGACATTTTCTCACCAGCAGATTTAATCTTAGTTATGAGTCCACTAAAGACATCCCTAGATCTCTTAATCAAATAATCAACAACATCACCACCAGCACCCACAGTGGCAACATAACCAAGCAAAACATCCGATAACATAAGACTTCTAACTCTACTAACTATGTCTTCAAAAGCTGATAATGGATCCCAACCCATAGCTCTAACCATAATCTTAAACCTCTTAGCAGTTTTTGAAAACCTCTTAAACAGTGATTCAGCAGCTTCAAGACGCTCAAAGGAAGTGTATGGGGATACACCTCCAGTAACCATAATACTTAAATATGCAAATGCATAGGGAGCTTCCTGATCATATCCAGCAGCATTATTTAAACTTAAAGCCTTCGGCAAAATTAAACCCAAAATTATGAATACACCCACAGGAAATAATATTATGAATAAGGTTGTGAAGAATAAATATGTTAATGGTAATTGGAATATTGAATATATAAAAATGGCAACACTTATAATTATTGATATTATGTATGTGAAGCCGCCAATAGAAGCATAAACCTCTGGATGAATACCAATACCAGAAGTTTTAATATCGTAATAAATATTAGGATAGAATCTAAGTAAGATTCTCCCAGCCCAACCAAAATATCTATGGATAATGTCAATTAACGTCAAAGCCACATCAAAAGAACTTTTTAAGATAAGTGGAATATTAGGTTTTCGAAGAAAACAATAAAATATATAAAAAGTATACTTTTATTTGTGTAAGATGGTTAGCGCGTTAAAAACCTTCCAAACACTTAAAGAATTAGCAGATTATGTAGATGAGAAGTTGAAAGAAGTTCAAAATTTAATTATAGAACACCAGAAGATGCTTGAAGATGTTAATAGGAGGATTGAAGTCTACAAGAGAATTGCTGGACCAATGGTTTCAAGTGGGGATTCAAGCGATATTGGTAGAAGGCAGGAAATTGAATTTCATGGTATTGAGATATCATTAAATCCACAACCTGAAAGGGAAATTGAAATTTTAAATGAGATTTTAAAGAGATTGAATGAGAGACTTGCAGGGTTATATAAGGTTAGGAGAGCTTTAGAGCTTTTAAACATAGATTTTTCGGCTAGGATAAATTGTCAAGTAGTTATAATTGATGATGTACCCAAAAAATTGATTATAAAGTTTTAGTTTAATCTATTTGTTTTCACCTTGAGTTTTTGATTCACTTGAACCTTCAACTTCACCTAGAAATCTCCTTATTGGAGCTATTAACTCTGAGAATTCCATTGGGAAAATGAATTTTGTAGCTGGAGATTGACCTAAACTCTTTAAAGTTTCTAGGTATTGTAGTGCCATAGTCTTATAATCTAATCTACTAGCAGCTCTAAATATTGTTTCCAATGCTTGAGCATAACCTTCAGCTCTCAATATACTCGCTTGTCTTTCACCTTCAGCCTTTAAAATACTTGATTGCCTTTCACCTTCAGCAACTTTTATTGCAGATTCCCTTTTACCTTCAGCTTCAAGTATCATAGCCCTCTTATTACGTTCAGCAGCCATCTGTTTTATCATAGCCTCTTGAACATCCTTTGGTGGAAGTATCTCTCTAATTTCAACACTACTAACCTTTATACCCCAACGTTCAGTAACCTCATCAAGTTTTAAACGTAGAATACTATTTATCTCTTCCCTCCTAGCTAAAACGTCATCAAGCAATATATCTCCAACAACTGCTCTAAGGATTGTTGTAGCCATACCAACAGCTGCACCCTCAAAATTCCTAACTTGCAATGTTGACATCAATGGATCTATAACCTTATAGTATATTAGGAAGTCTATGTCTACTGGTGCATTATCCTTAGTTATACAAGTCTGCCTAGAAACTTCAAGATATCTCTCACGTAGATCAACAATTACAGGTCTATCTATGAATGGTATTAAGAATACTACTCCAGGACCTTTAGCTCCAATACATCTTCCAAGTCTAAAAATCACTGCACGTTCATATTCCCTAACAACTCTAATTGCACTGGAAATTATGAAGACTAAAATTAAAACAATTATAAGTAGCATTATTATTGTTCCTAAACCCACTGGAATTATTTGATTAAAAAGTAATGTATTAAACATTTTAATCCTCAAAATAATCTTCGATAAACTCCTTAATAATTTTATAGATGTTAAAAGTATAGTTTAATTTGGAGGTTAATTTGCATTTTAAAACTATTAGTATTGCAAAGAGATATATAAATTTAGATTTAAAATATAAGTTTCAATTGTTAATGGATTCATTGGTTATAGCTGGAAATTTCATTGGCTTTGGAATAATAGGCTTATTTCTCGAAGCGAGAGGGAATGTATTGCCAGAGGGATATACATTTGAGAAATTCATGTTGACGGGAACATATCTATGGACTATGCTTGCTAGAACATATGATGATTGTATAAGGCTATTATTGGAGGAAGCAAGTAGGGGGACCATGATATTAATGCTTGAAAGCAATATAACCATCACTCAAATGATATTTGGAAGAGCATTAGCTTCCACACTTAAGTATTCATTAATAACATCAATATTTGGATTACCAACATTAAAGTATATTGGAGCATTAAATGTAAATTTAGAGAAAATACCAATCTTAATGTTAAGTATTATATGCTCATGGATATTCGTAATTGGATTATCCATAATCTTAGTGTCAATGACATTGATATTCAAAAGAATTGGAATGATAACAGTATCAGTAATGGAGATAACAATGATGGCAATAGGATTCTACTTCCCAGTAGAATTATTCCCAAAACAACTATGGCCGATAACTGGAGTAATTCCATTCACCATTGGAATGCAGATATTTAGAGATATAATGATACTTGGATACCCAAGGGAAATGGTAAATGCAGTATATAGCAGTTTAAGCATGGGACTAATTAAAATGATCATATCATCAACAATATTCATTACATTAACCATAATAATATTAAAGTATACAGTGGAGAAAGCGGAGCTCTGGGGGACAATAGAACAATATTAGGTGAATTCAATGAAAGCTGTAGAATTCATAAATGTAACAAAAACTTTTAAGAGTGGAGCAATGGGTAAGAAGACTGTTGCCTTAAAAAATGTATCATTTCAAGTTGAAGATGGAGAAGCAATAGCAATAATGGGACCAAGCCCCTCAGGGAAAACAACACTACTAAAACTTACTGCAGGAATATATAGACCAGATGAAGGAGATATAATAGTATATGGTAGAAGTATTAGAAGAGATTTAAATTGGATTAGGAAGAATACATACTATGTATCACAAAATATGCAATTAAATAAGAAACTCACAATAAAGGAGGAAATATCATATTTCCAAGAAATATTTGGAAATAAGATGGGTAAAGAATGTATAAGAATGCTTGAAACCGTTGGAATATACAGAGAAGATTATGGGAAGAGGATAGAAGTTTTATCTGAAACACAAATAACCATATTAAAATTAATCCTAGGATTAATAAAGAAGCCAAAGATACTATTAATGGATAATATACTTGGAGACCTAGAATATAAAATACTTGAAGAAACATTGGAAATACTGAGATCAATAAATGGATTAACAATGATGATCGTAGATAAAAATGTTGACGTTCTAAACAATCTATGTGAAAGAATAATTCTATTAAGTAATGGAGAAGTAATAGATGTGGGGAATCTCAAAAGAATACTTGCAGACTACCCATATAAGTATGATATAGAAGTTACATGGAAAGGTAATATAGACAATGATAAATTAAGGAGTATGGGATATCAATATAAGGTTATGGGAAATACTGTTAGATTCAATTTAAAAAGTGAAGTTGAAATTGAAGAACTTATCAGGAAACTTCTAATGGATATGAAGAACATAGTTAAATTTCAAGTTTCAGGATTGGACATAGAAGACATATATTACTGGAGATTAAATAGATGAAATGCTAAATTTAATTAAAGATGTGAAACGAAAAAAATAAGTAAATGAACATAAGAGAAAATTTTAGATCATGGATATTAGGTGTGGAGGATAATTCTTGTCCATGAAATGTAAACCTACATGTCAATACTTTAGATGTGCAAAAAAGGCGTTAATAAAGAGCAATCCAAAACAATCAAAAGCAAGTGGTGGAGCTATGCCACAAGCAATATGTACATGGGTAAATGAATATTGTAGTGGATTCAATTGTACATTCTCATACTGTGAAGCAAGAGCACTATTACCAGATGGAACATGCGAATTAGAATTAAGGAAGAAACCCGTAAAGATTAGAGATATAGAGGAGGAAGCGAAAAAGGAAGATTTTGGAGTGCATGAAAAAGTTTTGAAAAAGATTAAGAAATGGGAGTTTTAAACAGCTCTTATACCTAGAATCCTATGGTAATAGCCACTGTATATGACTGCAGCAGGATTATGACCTGTAACTCTATCTTTAGCTATAAATGTTACAACAGGAGCCTTTGAATACCTATAGAACAGTGAATCATGTCCAACACATAAACCTAAAGCTATATTTAATTCTGTACCAATGGAATTCAAAATATATGCTTGACCTATTGGGTTACATATGGCTTCCACAGGTCTCTTACTAAGTCTATACTGATCTGGAACGCCAACAATAGCTTTATCAATCCCACCAACTTTACAACAAACTGAGTAAACCTTTAAACCATTATTTTCAAGAGCTTGAGAAGTATAATTTGCTTCACGCCTTAAACCAATACAAAAAGCTAAACCAACCTTTGAAATACCAAGCCTCCTACAATACTCTATAATCTCCCTTAACCTAGGCCATTGCATATATCCAGATGCTTCAATTATTGATGCTTCAACTGCAAGTCTCCTAGAATAATCGTTGTTTAGAATTTCATTTCTAGCTTCTTCAATAGTGCTTCCAAGAATCCTCATAGGGCAATTTTGAGGTAATCGATCTAAATCAGCAGAATAACATGCAAAAACGCCACAATATGCACATCTCGGAGATTCAGGTGAACCCATAAACATCAAATAAATATTGATTTTTAAAGATTAAACCTTTATACCCTTCCATTCATCTAATGGAATACTGAATTTCCCTTCCACAATACTCCTATGAATGCTATTATGTGTACAGAATGGTCTTACAGTTCCATCTGGAAGAGCGTAATGTATAACGCATTGATTAACCCTCTGAAGATCGAAATTCCATAGATCCATGAAATGCATACATCCAATCATAACAACCTTTCGCATAAATTTCCCCAGAGCTTCATAACTACCCTCTCTTAAAACTGGTATAATTAAATCCTTTAGAAGCCCAAATTTAACATACCTCAAACTTGAAATAGCTCTTAAATATGCTTTGCTCTTACTCCCCTTAGAAGCATCTTCATAAACCTTCTCCATAGAGGAGAAGAATTTATCAACATCTGCAAGTCTAGTTATAGGCTTCCAACCTTCATCAGTTTTAACCATAAATGTAGCTACACCACAAAATGGACTAGTGGTAAATTCAGTATAACGTTTACCTTTAAGTGCACCTACAGCTCTTGAAATTGGAACTACACATGGTACAGGTCTAAAATCATATCTAGAAATTAAACCTTTAGTTTGATACTCTACAAGCTTCATAAAATCAGATGTATTAATCCTAAGTGAATCCCTCTCAAGTTTATTAGCTCTACCACTAAATGATATTGGTTGAACATTTACACATCTAATTACATCATGATTTTCAAGTGCAAATCTAATTATATCTCCAATTTGATCATCATTAACACCCTTAGCCAATGTAACCACTAAAACTATACTTTCATGACCGATCTTCCTAGCATTTTCAATAACCTTTAACTTTATATTCCTCATTGGAATACCCCTCAACTTAATGTATAGATCATCATTAAAACCATCAAATTGTAGATATATTGTACTAACACCAGCGTCTAGTAAACGCTTATAATAATCAATATCATTTGCAAGTGCAATACCATTGGTATTTACTTCCACATGTCTAAAACCCATTTCTTTAGCCATCTTTACAATATCAATAAGATCACTTCTAACAGTAGGTTCACCACCACTCAATTGTAATGCTGGTGGAGGAACAGGTCCAATAGACCTAAGCCTAATAAGCATATCCCTAATTTGTTCAAGGGTTGGTTCATAAACCATACCTGAAGCAGCAGCATTAGCAAAACATATTGGGCAACGCATATTACATCTATTTGTAACATCAATTATTGCTAGAACAGTTGCAGATTTATGATTTGGGCATAAACCACAATCAAAGGGGCATCCATTAACGGTTTGTGTAAATGATTTTGTAATTCCACTGGGGTTATGAGCATATTTCTCAGCCCATTCATAAAGTTCAGGATCTGAAAATGTGTAAACTTCATTGAAGAATCCATGTTCAGAACATGTTCTACGAATCTTAACTATATTATCTTCATCAACATAGACTTCAGCATCTAAAACCTTTAAACACTCTGGACATAGACTTTGAGTCCTCCTTAAAATCTTCATAGATACACCTCAACAAATTCAATAAATATGTGATTTAATAGAATATATATTAAGTTAATCAAACAATTCAAATGTTGAATGGTAGGTTAAATTGGAGAATATAGTAAATGTCCTAAGAAGGTTTGGATTAACATTATATCAAGCAAAGGCATATGTAATCATGATTAGAGAAGGGGAATTAAATGCAAAAGAAATAAGTGAAAAAGCAGGTATCCCATATGCAAAAATACATAATGTACTATTAAATTTAAGAGATAAAGGTTGGATAACAATAGAAGAAGGAAAACCCAAAAGGTATAGAGCTAAACCACCAATACAAGTGGTTGAAGAATTAATGAAGAATGAAATGGAAAAATTAAAATTGCAAGGTAATAAGATTATTGAAGAACTTCAGCCAATATATGATAAAATTGGTTTTGAAGAGAAATCTGAAATAATAATACTTAAAGGTGAAAACATCATAATTGAAAAAGCTTTAAATTCTTTGAAAAATGTTCGTAGAAATTTGGATATAGCAATTTCAGGGGGAATTCTTGAAATCCATGGGAAAATTTTAGATGCATTAATGAATTTGAAGAGGAGAGTGAAGGTGAGGATACTATTAGATGAAAAAACATTGAATAAAATTGATTTGATAAGTAATTATGGATTTGAAATCAATGTAAGAAAGGAGATGTTTGGTGGAGGATTAATAATTGATGATGAGGAAACAATAATACTATTAAGTGGAGGAAATAAGAATCTAATAGCAATATGGTCCAACAATAAAGATCTAACTAAAATAGCAAAAATATATTTTGAGTATTTATGGAATTTTAACTCTTAGTATCAATCTTAAATATTCCAGAGGAATCAATATTAAAGTTAACCCAATTTGTATGGTGGGGGACACCCTTCATCTTCCTAACTCTAAATTGTTTAATTAGAAATCCTTGTTGCATATACTGTGGATCATATCTTAAATCTATGAGTCCATCAACAACATACTCCAATATTTGTTCAATATCATCAAATGGTTTAATGCCAAAATGGAAGGTTCCAAATATTGGGACGTTACGCTCCTTAGAGCATTCAGCTCTAAGAATTTTTACAGCTTCAAGTGCAATAGCAGTTTCACTTAAACTAAATAATTCTGTTATAGAATCTATGAATATTGCACCTCTATTCTTCATCTCCAATTTATCCATTAAAGTAGTTACAACATCTATTAAATTGTAGAGTTCCCTTGGATTTTCAACGTAGATTATATATTCAGGTATTGAAGTTTTATCGGGACTCATTCTAAATGAAAAACAATCTACGAATTTAAGCAACCCCTTATTAACATAATCCATAAAATTCCATCCAAAGGATGCAGCTGATTGAAATATTGCCAATGGAATATCATCAAAACAAATGAATATACATGGTTCACCCAGGTTAAGTCTATAATTCATTAGTTGAACCATAAATACAGATTTACCAGTTCCACCTTCACCTAAAATTAAAATCATATTATTCCTAGGGATACCATTGGGTAGAACTTCATCTAAAGCAGCAATTCCAGTTTTAAACCTTTCAACAATAATAGACAAAGAAATCCACCAAAAAATCTTGTACTATAAATTAAATATACTTTTTGCAATAATTTATATTGAACAAACACAAATTTAGGTTTTGGGAAGTATATGAAGGTTATATGTATAAGGCTTCCAGAACAATATGTGAAGGCAATGGATGAATTGATAAGGATAGGAACATATCCAAGTAGAAGTGAATTCATTAGAGCAGCTATAAGAGATTACTTGAAAAAGGAATTAGAAGCAAGTTCAGAATTCAAGAAGATAATTAGGGAGATTTAAATTAACCATGAACGCATTTCAAAAATTAAATGAAAAACTTAGAAGGATAATATTGGATTATGGATATATAGAGCCTACAGAACCACAGGAGAAGGCAATACCAGAAATATTGAATGGAGAAAATATACTATTAATAGCACCAACGGGATCGGGTAAAACTGAAGCAGCATTATTCCCAGTAATAAGTATGATGATGAATGAAAATATTAGAGGGATAAGGGCAATATACGTAACACCATTAAGAGCTTTAAATAGGGATATATTAAAGAGGATGGTGGAAATAGCTGAGAAAGCTGGAATATCAATAGAAGTTAGACATGGAGATACACCTGAATCAATTAGAAGGAGACAAGCTTTAAAACCGCCAAAAATATTGATAACAACACCAGAAACACTACAAGCAATATTACCAGGTAAAACTATACGTAAACATCTATCAAAAGTAAGATATGTAGTCATAGATGAGCTACATGAGCTAGTATCCGATAAGAGGGGGGCTCAACTAGCATTAGCTTTAGAGAGACTTGAAGAAGTATGTGAGGAGGAGATTCAGAGAATAGGATTATCTGCAACTATAGGGAATAGGGATTTAGCAGCGAAATTCCTAGCTGGAACAGATAGGAAAGTAAAAATAATAGATTCAACAGAAAAGAAGAATTTCGAAATAAATGTTGAAGCAGTATTTGATGATGAAGAAAATTATTCAGAAGTAGAAGGTATACCAGTACACATGGTAAAGAGACTTAGGAGGATAATAGAATTAGCTTCAAAAGGTAATTCTATACTATTGTTCACAAACACTAGAGAAACTGCTGAAGCATTATCAACTATGATTAAGAAGTTAAATCCACCATTTAAAATTGGAGTACATCATGGCTCAATATCAAAAGAGGAGAGGATAAGAATTGAAGAAGAATTTAGAAATGGAATAATAAAACTTTTGATCTGTACATCATCACTAGAACTTGGGATAGATATTGGATCGATAGACCATGTTATACAATATACATCACCAAGACAAGCAACAAACTTAATGCAAAGAGTCGGAAGATCTGGACATAAAATTTGGGAAACATCATGTGGAACAATAATAGCATCTACAATAGATGATATAATTGAATCTGCAGTATTGGCAAAGAGAGTTATGGAGAAGAGAATAGAGGATTTAAAGATGCATGAAAAAGCTTTAGATGTATTAGCACATCAAATGGTTGGATTAATATTGGATTTAGGATCCATAAATGTAAAGGATGTAAAAAGGATATTTAGCAAAGCATACCCATATAGAGATTTAAAAGAAGAAGATGTAATTGAAGTTGCATCATTCCTATCGGAAATAGGTGTAATAAAATATTATGGGGAAGATGGAAATTTAAAGGTGAGGAAAAATAGAACTTGGAAATACTACTATGAAAATTTATCAGTAATACCAGACACTAGAAAGTTTACTGTAATATCAGTAGAAGATAGAAGACCCATTGGAAATTTAGATGAAGAATTCGTAGTAATACATGGAAAGGAACCATTTATATTAGCTGGAAGAACATGGAACATTATAAACATAGATGAAAATGAATTGAAAATTTACGTGGAATATATGGGGGAAGATTTAGCTGCAATACCAGCATGGATTGGAGAATTAATACCAGTACCAGTAGATGTAGCCATGGAAGCAGCAGATTTAAGGGAGAAAATATTTAAAGGTGAAAGATTGAGTGGATACCCATTAAGAGGGGAGATTTTAGGTAAAATTAGGGGGGCATTAAATGAACATGTTAAACTTGGAATTGAGATACCAACATCAAAGAGGGTTATAGTGGAAGGATTGGGTAAGATAATAGTGATACACATACCACTTGGAACTAATGGTAATAGGACTATAGCATCATTAATAGCATTGAAAATACATGAAAAACTTAGAATTAATGTGAGAATAGCAAGCGATCCATATAGGATAGCATTAATAACCTCAAGACCATTAAATCCAGAATCAATAATTCAAATAATACATGAAATAAATATGGAAATGGAAGATTTAGTGAAAGCTTTAAAGAATACATCAGAATATAAATGGAAGATTTTCCATGTTGCTAGAAGGATGGGGGTAATAGAGAAAGAAGCAAAAATTAGTAGGATAGAATCAATAATTCCATATTTAGAAGGAAGCATCGTTGAAGGGGAAGCTATTAGAGAAGCATTACAAGATTATTTTGAAGTAGAATCGGTAAAAAAGTATCTAAATGATATTAATAGTGGAAAAGTGGAGATAATAGTTGTAAGAAGGAATTTAAATGAAGAAATTTCACCATTAACAAAGCAAATATTAATGCAAACGTTACCACAAGGTTTAATTCCAAGTTCAGAAGCCCCATTAAATCTAGTGGAAATAGTTAAAGAGAGAATTCAAAATAGAGAGATTATATTGGCATGTATACATTGTAGAAAATGGATGGGTAAATATAGATTGAAATATATTCCAGATGAAATAACATGCCCAAAATGTGGAGCTAAAGCTATAGGAACAACATATAGAGAAGACATCCTAAAAATAATTGATAAAAAATTTAAAGGTAGAAAGCTAAGTGAAGATGAAAAGAAGGATTTAGAAAACTTCCAGAAAAGTATAAGTCTAATAATGAGTTATGGTAAAAGAGCATTAATAGCATTAGCTGCAAGAGGAATTGGACCTACAACAGCTTCAAGAATACTTAGAGGACCTCAAAAAACTGAAGAAGAATTTTACCTTGAAATATTAGAAGCAGAAAAGGAATATTTAAGGACTAGAATGTTTTGGGGTGAGTAAACATGATTATAACTGGATTAGAAGCATATAAAATGGGTATTGTGGAAAATTTGGTAAATCCAGAATTACAAGTTCAACCAGCTGGTATAGAATTAACATTGAATAGTATTGAAAGGATTTTGGAAGCAGGAGTTATAGATTTAACAAATAAATTTAGGAAGATACCGAAAACAGAACCATTATCCTTTGGAGAAGATGGAAAAATATTCTTAGAAGCAGGAGTATATAGAGTAAAGTATAATGAAATAATAAAGATGCCAAAGGATGTTATAGCAATTGGATATCCAAGATCATCATTAATAAGATGTGGAGCAACAATATATACAGCTATATGGGATCCAGGATATATTGGTAGAAGTGAAAGTCTACTACATGTATTCAATGAAAAGGGAATATACCTATATAAAAATGCAAGGATAGTACAATTAATATTCATTAAATTAAGTGGAGAACCACATAAAATATATGAAGGAATATATCAAAAAGAAAATATTGTTTAAATTAAGCTTTAACTCCAATCTTTGGATAAATCTCTTCCCTAAGCCTTCTATAAACCTCTTTATTAATGGAATCATAGAAGTTATTTCCATGAGAATCAATGGTAACCATTAATGGCCCAAATTTATCAACTTCAATAACCCATAGAGCTTCTGGAACACCTAAATCAAGCCAATGTACATCTAAAACTCTCTTCATACCTTTAGCAGCTAAAACTGCTGCACCACCAGTAAATATTGTATAGACTGCACCAAACTTCTTACAAGCTTCAACAGTTCTATTACCCATACCACCTTTACCAATAACCATCTTTACACCAGTTTTCTCAATGAAATCATATTCTAATGCATCCATCCTAGTACTAGTGGTGGGTCCTGCAACTACAATAACCCATTCCCCATTCCTCTTATCAACAACTGGACCACAATGATAAACAGCTAAACCCCTTAAATCTATTGGTAATTGTTTACCGGAATTCAATATGGATAAAGCTCTATTATGAGCTGCATCTCTAGCTGTAACTATAATACCACTTAAATAAACTATGTCTCCAACCTTAAGTTTCCTAATATCTTCATCACTTATGGGGGTATTGAGATAATACTCCAAAATATTCACCTCCAAAATTTATTCATAAATTCATGTGTTATGAAATTAACATTACCCTTTGAATCTATAGTCATAGTGGATCTCCTAACAGCCCAGCAATTAAATAATACAGCTACAGCATAAGATGCAGGATGTCTATGAGCACAATCAACATGTACATCTAGTACAGTTGTTTTTCCACCAACACCATGGGGGCCAATACCCAAACTATTTACAAGTTCAATTAATTCTTCTTCAAGTTTAGCAATTTCCTCAATTTCACTTCTAACACCTATAGGTCTTAGTAGAGATTTCTTAGCAAGTTTAACAGCTAAATCTATTGTTCCACCTAAACCAACACCTACAACTGTAGGTGGGCAAGGTTTTGCCCCAGCGTCAGCAACAGCATCTAAAACAAGCTTTTTAGCATATTTTAAACCTTCGGTTGGAAGTATAACTTTAGCTATACAAGGTCCTTCACTTCCACCACCCTTTGGAAAAACTGTTATTTTAACTTCACCGCTATTCGGTATAAGTTCCCAATCAATACTTGGAATATATCTACCAGTATTATCACCACTATTCTTACCACTTAAAACATCAACAGCATTAGGTCTTAGTGGAATCTCCTTTGTAGCTCTTATAGTAGCTTTATTTAGAATATCGATAAGTTTACTTTTAATTGGAAAATCATCACCTATGGATACATAGAATGATATGAGACCAGTATCTTGACATATAGGTTTACCTTCAGCTTCTGCAAGTTCACAATTCTTGATTATAGCTTCAAGTTGAGCTTTAGCCAATGTATTAACCTCTAAATCTCTAGCTTTAATTAATGCATTTTTAACATCCAATGGTAGATATATTGATGCAGCTTTAATAAGCATTACAGTTGCATCTTCAATTTTCGAAGCTAAATCCATAGCCATATAAACACCAATAATACTGTTTAATTAAACTTAAAAAGCATAACTATTAACTATCCCCACCAATAATCCAATTTTCACCTCTATCCGTAATCTCCTTCTTCCATATGTGAACTTCTCTTTTAACTCTTTCAACTACATCTCTTAAAACTCTAAATCCTTCATTTCTATGTTTAGATGCAACCCCAACAATAAATGTATGCTCCCCAGGAACTGCTGAACCAATCATATGCATAATCTCAATGGAGTAAACACCATCAACCTTCATAGAATCATCCACAATTGATTTCAACTCCCTCTCCGCGAGATCTTTATAAGCTTCATAAACAAGATTCCTAACATTACCACCATCTACACCTTCAGACCTAACAAAACCAATAAACAACAATACACAACCAACATTGGGAGACGTAGATTTTAAACGATTAATTAAATCATTAAAATTTAGAGATCTTATATCGCCCAGGAATATGGAGCACATAAATATACCACATAAAATTTAATTATAAATTATAAATAATTAACTTTCATTGATGGTATGAGTAATATGCAGAAGGCTGAGAGATATATACCGTGGAAAGATGCAAAATCATGGAGATGTATTAGATGTGGAAGATGTTGTACAGCATATATTGTACCATTAAAAAATCATGAGGCAATATCATTAATGAGGAAATATGGTCCAATATTGGTATATTATAATGGGAGATATTATCTATCAAAGAAGGCTGATGGAACATGTATATTCCTAACAAAGATTAACAATATAGCTTATTGTATGAATTATCTTGAGAGACCATTATGCTGTAAATTATATCCATTTCATGTCTCAAGAAGGCCCATTGAAGGATTAGATGAGAAAAGAGCAGAAGTAGAAGTAAATGAGGGGAAGTTATACTTGTATGTAGATGCATTATGTCCAGGTGTAGGACAAGGATATTTAATAGAAAACTTTCTAACAAAGGTTATTGAATTATGGAGGATCTATGAATACACGGGTTAAAACCAGCTTAAATCTCTAAATCTTCTAGCAGCTTCAACAGGATCTTCAGCTTGAAATATTGATCTACCAACAATGAAATATTCAGATCCAGCATCAATACAAGCTTTAATTTCACCACCCTGTAAACCAATGCCTGGAGTGTATATTGGGATTTTCCCCAATAGAATACTCTTAATCTCCCTTATCTTCTCTGGATATGTTCCACCAACGATTACTCCATCAGCACCCCATTTCAAAGCTCTTTCAGCAAAAATCTTATAGAGGGGTTTAGGAGAACCTTCAATTAAGATTGGCAATTCATAACTTTCAGGGGAAGCTTTATGGCTCATATACGTTAACAATATAACTCCCCTACCACCATAATCCCTAGCTACATTAAATACTGGTTCAACCCCTTCACTCCAACCAACCATTGGATTAACAATAATAGCATCAAAACCAGCTTCAAAATAATGTTTTGAAGCCCATAGATTTGTATGACCAACATCACTTAATTTACAATCCATAATTGTAGGAATATTAAAATCATGTGCTAAACGTATAATATCACTAACACCATCATAAAGGCCCAATGGCAAGAGTAATTGCATATTAATTTTAACAGCACATATATAATTGGCTACAGATGAAAGTATTTTCATAGCAGTATTCTTTAAAAGATTAAATCCACTATCCCTAGGCATCATAGATAGATCTAAAGCAAGAATAATTCTACTATGATTCATCTTTGAAGCTGAAGAGATAAACTCTCTAAAATTCAATTAAAACACCATTAAAAATATTAAAAACTTATATAAAATGTTTAGCTGTAATTCAAAGAAAAATTTACAAGATTAATAATCGTGAATATATTTGAGTTGAAATGAATTTAGAAGAGGAAAAGAAAAGGGAATTAGATAGATTAATGAGGGATAGATTGATATTTTATAGATTGATTGGTGAAAGTGTAGATAGACCACTACAAGAATTATACGTTCACAATGAAGTAGTTAGATTATTGATGAAAATTATTGAAGACATAAGTAGATTGGAGAAGAAGATTGATGAAATACGAACTATTTTAATGTCGAGAAAATAAATAGAAGATGGTAATTTATATCTGAATTGGAGGGAAACTTTTGGAGAAGGTAGTAAGGGAAAATGAAAATGTCATATTATATATCGATCAAAAGAGGAGTTATATGGTGAATTTAAAGAGAGATCAAAAATTCCATAGTCATAAGGGATATCTAGATACTAATAATATAATTGGGAAAAGATATGGATCAAAGGTTAAAAGTCATATTGGATTTGAATTCTATGTACTTAAACCAACAATAAGAGATTACATAATGAAATCACTAAGGAAAACTCAAATAATATATCCAAAGGATATAGCAGTAATAATACATTATTCAGGTATAGGTCCAGGGTCAAGAGTTATAGAAGCTGGAACTGGTTCAGGAGCTTTAACCATGGCATTGGCATACTATGTAAAACCAGATGGAAAAGTATATAGTTATGAGAGTAGAGAGGAACATATTAAAATAGCGAAGAAGAATCTTGAGAGAGCGGGTTTAATGGAATACGTAGAATTAAAACTTAAAGATGTAACTCAAGGATTTGATGAAGAAGATGTTGATGCTGTAATGTTGGATGTAGCTACACCATGGCTAGTGGTAAATAATGCATATAAAGCATTAGCAGATTGGGGTGTATTTGTAAGTTATAGTCCAACAATAGAACAAGTTATAAAGACTGTTGAAGCATTGGAGAAATCAAATTTCATAGGGATAGAATGTATAGAAAATATTCAAAGGAGATGGAAAGTGAAGGTTAATGAAACTAGACCGGAAACAATAATGATTGGACATACTGGATATATAGTTTTTGCAAGAAAAATTTTAGGTGAAGATGTTTGAGGAAAACAATATTCACCCTAATAATAATGTTAATAATACCATTAATTGTAAACATATCGTATTCATATAATGATCAAATACTTTCACAACAGTATAGTGGAACATACAGTTATATATGTGATGTAGATGATGATGGTATAACTAAAATAACAATAATCTATGAATCCTCAAGAAGTTCAGGGGAATCATGGCTTCTAGTTCCAAGAAACTTTACGAAATACACAATAAGGGAAATTAGTGGACGCATAAAGAGTAGTGAATTAAAGAGAGCATATACAGCGACTGGAGAAGAATTTACATTTTATGATAATTATACGTTCACATATATTGGAAGCCCAGTATTTAAATTAGAAATAAACTATACAATGAATAATGGAGCTTTAATAGTTGAACCAAATTGCTTCTTCTATTCACCACAAATATACTTTAGTCAAAGGGATGCAGGTATAGTATACATATATCTACCAGGAAACTCAAGGGTATCAAGAAGTGGAGTACAACCATCGCCAACAGACATAGGATTAGAGGGGGGAAAATGGAAGATAACTATAAGATTACAGTCAAATAGTGCTAGAATAGCCATAGAATATACTACAATGCAAACTGGAAATATGAGGGTGTACAGTGATGGAATATTCCAAGTGGTAACACCAGAAAGATATAGAGAAGTAGCGGAAAATCTGATAAAAACATATAAAACATTCTACAATAATCTAACGAAGATATTCGGTGTAAATTTAACAATTGTAAAAGTTATGTTCTTTGCACCTAGAATAGCAGATCTTGGAACTGGTGGATATATACCATTTAATGGAACTCATCTTGGAAATATATATCTAAACCTATTATACATTAGAACTGCACAAGGATTCTGGGAGCAAATAGCATTACATGAATTAATACATCATTTTGCTTGGAAGGCAGGAATATCTCCAAACCTATTATGGGTACATGAAGGTTTAGCTGAATATCTAAGCATAAAATTAACGATGAATATGGGATGGGAAGGAGCTCTATCGAGAATGAAGACATTAGAGGAAATATCATTACAATTAAAGGAGAATTATGGATTTATACAATGGTGGAATCCCGTGGAAACCCCATCAAACATACTCAATTACTATGCTGCATCATATGCAATAATAAAAACAATATTAGAGGGGTATGGTGGATTAAACTTATTGCAGAAATTATTCAATGAAATTAAGGGATTAACTATTAGTGATACAGAAACCTTCATAAACTATTTAAACATAGCATCAAAAAAGGATTTAACGATAAAATTCATTGAATGGGGATTTAAGATTTCAGGTGGATTATGGATATATAAGGAGATAATTGAAGCAAAATACATATTGATGCGAAAGAATTTTGCACAACCTTTTGCATGGATTGCAAATATACTGTTGAATTTATCACAAAGATTATTAACTTCAGAATATGATTGGTTGGCAATAATAATTGGTGAAATAGGCATCTTTATATCATATTTAGCAATAAGTTTAACTGTTATCTTATGGGGTGGTATAATAGTGATTATTATTTCAAAGGTGATAAAAATTGAGTGATAAAGATGTTATAACCATAGTGGGATTAAAGGGTTTTCCAGATATAAAGGCTGGAGATGATATTGCAAAGATGATTTGTGAGAAAGCTGAAGAACAAATTGGAGGATTAAGGGATAATGATATAATAGTTGTAGCAAGTAAAATAGTGGCAAAAGCTGAAGGTAGAATAGTTAAGCTTAGTGATATACAACCCTCACCCTTTGCGAAAAGAGTTGCAGAATTAACTGGTAAAACCCCTGAACTTGTAGAATTGATATTGAGGGAAAGCAATAAGATCGTTAGAATGAGGGGTGGACATTTAATAGTTGAAACAAAACATGGATTTGTATGTGCTAATGCTGGTATAGATAAATCAAATGTTGCAGGTGGAGAAGACATAGTTTCACTATTACCAGAAGATCCTGATAGATCTGCTAGAGGAATTAGAGATCGTATAAGAGAGTTGAAGGGTGTAGATGTAGCAGTAATAATTTCAGATACATTTGGTAGAGCTTGGAGGAGGGGACATGTAAACTTCGCTATAGGTATAGCTGGAATAAATGTTATAAAGGATTATAGGGGGACTCAAGATATGTATGGCTACACTTTAAGAGTGACGCAAATGGCAATTGTAGATGAACTTGCTGCAGCAGCAGAACTTGCAATGGGTAAGAGTAAAGGGATACCGGTGGTTGTAATTAGAGGATATGATTATCCAAAGGGTGAAGATTCAATAAAGAATATAATATATCCAGAGGAGAAAGACCTATTTAGATAGCATTTTAATAGCATCTTTTACGAGTTTTACACTTAAATCCAACATTTTTATAGTTTTATGTTCATCAAATCCCTCAACGAAAACTCTAAATACATCTTCAGTTCCAGAAGGTCTAAATAATATCCAACCATCATCTAAAATAATTTTTAACCCATCTAAATCAATAACCTCCTTAGGATTGAAAATATCCAACTTACACCTTAAATAGGATAAAACCTTATTTTTATAATCATCTTGACATGGAATAGAAGTTTTAAATTGAAAGTATCTTGGGAAATCTTTTATTGCTTCATGAATAGATCCATACTTCAAGATAATTTCCAACATTTTTATGAGGGCATATCCAGGATCTCCATACAATATGTTTTTAGGCCAAATATATTTACCAGATTCTTCAAAAGCAAATACAACATTATCGATCTTTCTAATAGCTTCAATTATCTCTGGAGGACCAACCCTAGTGAAATATACTTTACCATTGAATTTACTTGAAATATCAAGTATTATATTTGAAGTATTTATTGGGCAAACAATAATTCCACTATGAACCTTAAGTAAAGCTTCACGTGAAAATAATGCTCCAATAATATCACCAGACAAAACTACGCCATTTTCATCTACAAATAAACATCTATCACCATCACCATCAACTCCAAAACCGAAATTCGCTAAACCACCCTTCACAATATTAGAAACATAACTTAAACTATTTACATCCACATTAGCACCTCTACCTGGGAAAAATCCATCTGGATGACAATTAATAGAAATAAAATCAATACCTAAATATTCAAAAAGCTTATTGAAGTATAGTGCATATGGACTATTACCAATGTCACAAACAATCTTCAAATTTAAATCATTGAAACTTCCAAAATTAAAATTTCTCAATATAGATTCAACATATATGTCACTAACATCACCCAAAGAATGTAAAGAACCAAAAACATTAGAAGTTGAAAATTCAGAAAAAACTAAATCTTCAATAATTTTCGATTCCATTGGAGATAGCTCTCCAGTATCACCCTTAAAAAAGATTAAACCACAATATCTAGGTGGAGTATGACTTGCAGAAACCATAATGGCACCATCCAGCTTAAATTCCTTAACCACATGTAAAAGTACTGGTGTTGGTATAAGTCCAAGATAGAAAACATTTAAACCAGAAAACATAGCTCCAGAAATACATGCTTCAATTAAAGCTCTAGAGGGGAGACGTGAATCAAAACCTATAGCAATATCGCCGGATCCCCCTAAAAATCTTGAAAAAGCCATTGAGAGTTTAACAGCTAATTCTGGAGTTAGAAATAAGTTTATCTCACCTCTAACACCAGAAGTCCCAAACAACCTATATTTAACCATACAATACATCAATTGTAATTGAAATATTTGAATTAAACGCACAATATGAAAAAATGATATGCAAAAAGAAAAAATATAGGAGATTAATAGGAAAAAATGGTAAATATATGTTTTTTCTGGAAAAGAATGGAAATTAAATGTTTAAATTTGATTTAATTTGAAAATTAATGTTTAAATGTAAACTTCAGTAGAAACTATGCTTAAAAATGATTTTAGAAATAAAATTTCTAATAAAAATTGAAATAAAGTAATAGAAAGCTTTAAATTTATGTTTAAATTATTCTTAAGAAATGAAATGGAAGTGGGGGAGATAAAGGCTGTCGGCAAACATATATATGGAAACTTATATGGATGTAGTGAGAATGTTTTAGCTGACCCCACATTCCTTAGAAATGTAGTTATTAAGGCTATTGAAGTTGCTAGAGCAAAATTGGTTGATGTAGAAGTATATAGTATTGAGGGGTATAATGCAGTTATAGGGATAGTATTGGAATCACATATATCGATACATGCATGGCCATACCTAAAATATGCTACAGTAGATGTATTTACATGTGGGAAAACAGATCCCGAAGCAGCCTTTAATTATATTATCGAAACATTAAAGCCTAAGAAATACATAAAGAATTACGTTGATAGATCAAACGATCTTTAAATGATGTATTGAGGCGTATTAAATGTCATCTGAAGAAGAATGTATATACTGTGGTAGGCAAGCTAAGGGTGGGATATGCGATAAATGTTTATCTGAGAGAAATGCTGAGAGACTTAAGAATGAAGTTTTATTTAAAGTTGAGGGGAGAGTTAAATTAAATGAATTTAAGAAGTTCATATTGATATCTATAGCTAGAAATAATATGCCAATAATAGAGAAACATTTCAATCAGAAAAATTTGTACCCAGAGATTTCCGGTAGAATATGGTTGAATGCCAATAGAAAAGAGGTTGTAGGTAGCTTTGAAATACATAGTGGTGAAATTGTTGATATTGTTAGAGCAGATGTTATACATCAAATAACGTATAGGAGTAGAAGTAAACATACAACTCTAAAGTGGAAGGCAATATATAAGAGTGAGGGAATTATTAGTGGGGTAATAACAATTCATTCATTAAAAAACTTATATGATGCTGGGATAGAAATAGATAAACTTAAAATTGAAAGTATAAAGCTTAATTTAACTTAGAAAAGATGTTAATAAATCCATTAAAAGCCTTGGGTATATGCCAAGTATAACTGTGAATATTGCTAGGACCATCATTGGAGCTAAAACGTATATGGATGGTTCATGAACTTCTTCTAAACCTTCACGTAATTCTCCAAAGAATACTCTCCTCATAGTCCAAAGGGCATAACCAGCTGTTAATACACTTCCAATAAGTCCAAGTGCAACTACAATAAGTCTTAAGGTATCATGAGCTTCAATAGCTCCATGAAATGCACCAGTAAATATAAGCCATTCACTTTGAAAACCATTTAATGGAGGTGTACCAGCAATACCTAGAAATCCTATTAACGCCATTGTAGCTGTTAAAGGCATTTTCTTAGCTAAACCTCCAAGTTTGGATATACTTCTCAAACCATGAGCTTCAAGAATTATTGCCCCTGCAACCATGAAGAGTATAGCTTTACAAGTTCCATGACTGACATAATGATACATAGCTCCACCAATACCCATAGGATCTGCACTTGCAAGACCCATTAAAATATATCCCATCTGTGAAGCACTGGAATATGCTAAGAGCCTCTTAATATCATCTTGAGCTAAAGCCATAGCACCAGAATAAACCATTGTTATTAAAGCTAGAAGACTCAATATGAAACTGAGGGAATCCCAAACCTCTGGAAAAGCAGAGTATATTATTCTAACAGTTGCATATCCACCAAGTCCAATCATAGCTGGAGATAAAAGTGCACTTATAGGTGTTGGAGCTTCAGCATGTGCATCTGGAAGCCATGTATGTAATGGGACTATAGCCATTTTAACAGCAAATCCAAAGAACATGGCTATGGTAATCCACTTAATAATGTCTCCAACATGTATAAACTTGCTTAACGATATTATTAATGGAAGTTCAAATGTTCCAAATATGGAGTATAAGCTTAATATACCAGCTAAAAGAGCTAATGCACCCACATGTGTATATATAAAGTATTTCAATGCAATCTTCTCCCTTTCACCATAACCCCAAATATTTATTAAAGCCCAAGATGGAAGAAGCATAAGCTCCCAGAAGAAGTAGAATTGAATTAAATTTGTGGATAAAGCTGTACCAACCATCCCCAATGCATAAAGTAGATATAAGGCATAGTATGCTGCATGTTGAGCTTTATCTTCACCAATATGATGCTCCATGTAGGGTATTGAGAATATTGAAACAACCATACATAACAATGTTATTGTAAACACTATGGGTAAACTTAAACCATCAATTAGAAATCCAAAATTTAAACCGACAGAAGGAGCTAGTGGAAATACCACGTAGATGGAACCCTTAAGAGAAACAGCGGATAGAAGTATTAATGATATTAAAAATGAGTATAGTAATGGGACAAAGGTGACCCAACCACATTTACTACCAAGGCGTCTACCAGCTATATACGTTACCGGTAGAAAGCATATTGGAACTAAAATTAATGATAAAACTAAGCCTTCAAACGACACGCAAACCACACCCCAATAAATACAACAAAATTTATCTCAAGTCAATATAAAACCTTTATTATTCAAATATCATCAAATTCTCCATGTATAATTTTAGATTTAATATTATCCACAAGTTTGGATATGAATCTAAATAAACTCTCAGATACAACACCCATTTTAAAGGCTTTATATAAATGATCCATATCTAAAATTTTAAATTCACCATTTGATTTAACACATACATCAACTTCTAAATCCACATATCTCAATCTATCACCATAAATTTCAATTGGAGTATTTATGTTAATATATGAACCTAGAAATTGACCATCAGAAGAATAATATCGAGAAACATAATACCAATCTCCAAAACCAATCTTCGTAACAATTTTATCACCAACCATCTTAACTATGTTTAAACCATCATAAAATCCAGGGGATTTAACCCTCCTATAAATAGTTAAAAACTTACCATTAAAATCAATGGATTCAATGTTCCTAAACAATATGACTTTTCCATTCAATTTAACATGTTCAATAACTCTCAAATTAGAAGCAAATTCCCCTCTAAGAAGATCTATATTAAGTAAGGTATCATCTACATTCAAACCTTTAGATAATAGGGATTCAACATTATCAACCATTTTAGAATAATTTTCACCTAAAATCTTAAAGTAATGATGAAAATTTATTGTTGAAGTAACAAAACTCCTAATTGAATCAAGAATCCTCTTAGAATTATATGGAAACTCAACATCCAATACCTTTAACCCATTAACTATCAGCCTTCTTGAAGGTGAAACCCTAAATAAATCCATCAATCGATTGTAGTTATTCAATAAATTTGAAATTTCATTTAAAATATCATCTTTAGAAGCACTTTTAAAAGAAGATCTAATGATAACTCCAAAAGTTTCAGGCAGAACTCCTTTTAATGTCTCAGATATATTCATATAATCAATGAAACTTCCAGTAAGCTTCCTACTAAACTTTAAACCATCTCCTTTAAATAATACAACATACCTACCAGCTAAACCTATACGTGTAGTTAAACGTGGAATCCTTAAACCTAAACTACTCTTATCCACTTGAACAAGAATTTCATCACCAACTTTAAGAGGGGAATCTCTAGATAACGGTAATACACCTAAGAGCTTAGGCATAATGGATATAAAAGCTAAATTTCTAACTTTATCAATAGCTTCTACAACACCTTTATAAATTCCATTGACATCATACGGTGCAATTCTAATAATAGCATCAAAAAGATTTCTATGAATAATGTCTATGATAGTTCTTAAATTCTCATTGGAAGTCAAAATGTATACTCCATGCTTATCATCACGATCAAAAATATCAACATCATAAAACATATAATCCATTTCATCGCCAATATTAAATCTATCCTTAATAACCTTTGACGGTTGAACAATACTATAACCTTCATCAATTAAAAGTTTAGATAGAGCTGTAGAGTATATACCTCTAACTCTAACTTTCAAATTCACCACTCCAAAATTAATATAAAGAAAATTTAAATTAAATAAAACCGAATAGTATCATTAATATCAATATTAGTATACCTAAACCAATACCCATAATGTTAAATGAAGAAACACCAGTTTGAATTCTTCTGAAAATCTGTGAAAACAACATGAAAACATTAGCTACAAAATAATTAAATCCATCTAAAATAGGCTTTTCAAAATATCTATAAACAATATTGCTAAAGCTCAATACTATATTCGCTAAAACATAATTAAATCTATCAATAACAGCTTTCTCAAAGCCTCTAAAGACTTTAACACTACCATGAATCAAAGGATATACAAATACACCATAATAGGTTGGATTAATATACCATCTATTCCATAAGAAGTTGTATATGCCCTTTAACCCATGAGATTCAACAAAGGATTCAGGATCAACTTTACGTGAAATATACATTAAATATGCTGGATAACCTCCTAAGATAAGCATGCATAAAGTTATTAGCATAGTTGTCAATTTCATTGGAAAACCAGAAACTTCAACTTCAGCACCATAAACAACACTTGAAATTGCAATTTCATGATGAATCATATGAATAGAAGGCTCTAGGAATTCATGTAAGTACTCTTCGAAAAATGGACCTATCAAACCTATGGCAATAGTTGAGATAGCTAATATTGCATATGGAATCCACATAACCTTTGAAACTTCATGAACGTGATGACCTTCATGCTCCAACTCCTCTAAATGCTCACTCTTCTCTCCAAGAAATGTTATTGCAATCATTCTTAAACTATAGAAGAATGTTATAGCGGCAGTTACAGCTGCAAAAGCCAATAATATATACTGACCAGAAACTAAACAAGCTGTGAAAACAGCTTCTTTACTCCAAAAACCACTAAGTGGAGGTATACCTGAAAGAGATAAAGCTCCAATAAGCATACAAACAAAAGTTATAGGCATATCACGTCTAATACCACCCATATTAAACATATCAGTACTCTCACATGCATGAATAACTGCACCAGCAGCCATAAATAGCAAAGCTTTAAAGATCGCATGACTAGCTAAATGAAATACTCCAGCAACAAAACCTACAGCTACATTTTCCATTAAACCTCCAGCACCTAAACCTAACATCATATAACCAATTTGAGAAATCGTAGAATACGCAAGAACTTTCTTCAATTCTCTACTAACCATGGCTTGAGTAGCAGCTAGAAAAGCTGTAAATGCACCAATCCAAGCAACAGTCAAGAAGAAGCTGTTTCTAGCTTGTAAAATTAAGTTTTCAATGGCTAATCCATGAACATGTGCAATCGCATGGGTAAAACTTCCATAAAATATTGGAACCATCCTAGCAACAAGGTAAACTCCAGCTTTAACCATAGTAGCAGCATGTATTAATGCTGAAACTGAAGTAGGACCTGCCATAGCCTCTGGAAGCCATTCATGCAATGGAAATTGAGCAGATTTCCCAATAGGTCCACCAAAGAATAATAATACAACTGGAATTATCAACCCCATCTTAGCAAGTTCAATTATCCATTCATAATTTGCTTGAAGATCTAGGAAATTAAAAGTTCCAGATATAGTGAATATTATGAAGGAAGCTATCATAAGGGATATATCTCCAATTTTAGTGGTTATGAAGGCTTTCATACCAGCATGTGATGGAGGAACATTGCCAATCCAACGCTTCTTCTCATCACTATAATAGAAGCCAATCAATTGATAACTACATAGTCCAACGCCCTCCCACCCAAATAACATCTGTAGAATATTATCGGACATGACGAGTAGAAGCATATTCCCAATAAAGAAATTCATGAAAAACCAGTATCTAGTTAAACCTTCTTCACCATGCATATAACCCAAGCTATAAATCATAATTAAAAATGAAATCCAAGCAACAATAACACCCATTAAAGCACTAAGAGGATCCAGTAAAACTCCAACATCTAAATGAAGCCCAGGAACAATAAACCATTTAAAACGCCAATCAATGGGAACCTTAACATATCCAACCCCTGGAATATACATACCTCCAGACATAACATATGAAAAGTTTACTGTAGCCATTAAAGCAGCTAGAAAAGAGAAGAATACGGCAGAGATATCTCGAATTCTATCACCTAAACGTGCAATTAAAGGTGTTAAAAGTGCACCTATAATTGGAATAATCCAAACAAGCCAAGGTGAATAATTAAGCAAATCATCCACCTCTAAAGTCCATACGAATAAAATTAAAAATCTAAAAAGAATTCAAATAACAACTATATAAAAAACTAACGATTTAAATAATTTTGATACGCATATAAAGATATGGTATGGATGAAATGACAGAAGAAATATATATTGAACCTACAGAAAAAGTTTTGAAAGCTTTAAAAACAGCTATTGAAACATTAGGGAGAGATGAATATCTAAAAAGATTAAAGATAAAGGAAGAAGAATTAGAAAAATGGATTAATGGAGAAGAATGGATACCAATGAAAATATTATATGAAACATGTAGAATAAACTTAAGGCATAATAAACCATACAATACATTATCTGAAGTAATTGAAAAGGCAACCGTTATCTCAAGAAGAGGGGGATTAGAGGAGAAAGAAAGTATTAAAGTAAAAGAGGAAGTCAAAGAGGTGAAGGAGAAAGTTGTAGATGAAAGAATTGAAGATGAAGGTAAGAGATTATTTAGATTCATGATAAGTAGGAGTATAGCATTACTATCTTTAATGATACCATTAATATTAATGGGATATACTATTGGAAGTAGGATAAGTGAGTTTTATGCTGGAATTGGAGTAGTTATTGGAGTAGTAATATGGTTATTGATAATAACAACATACATAATCTTAAAACCAATTAAGTATAAATAGTGAATAACAATATTGGTATTTAGCGTATTAAAGAATAAAGTGTAGGCTGATAACTTTGCTTGGAATAATTAGATATGGATTCATAAACACAAAAATTAGGGGATTAAAAAGGGAATACCTGAGAAAAGAGGATTACAATAAAATCATAGAAGCACCCTATAAAGAAATTGTAAAGGTATTAATGGAAACTCCATATAGAGAAGAAGTAAGAGGTCTTCAAGAAACACCAACACCAATAGAAATGGAGAAAATATTGATAAAATCATTGACGAGATCATATCTAAAAGTATTAAAATGGCTTCCGAAACAAGCAATGAGAGTAATAGCATTATATATGATGAAATATGAAGCTGAAAACATAAAGGCTGCAATAAGATTAAAAACATTAGGAGCTTCAGTAGAAAGATTAAAACAACATTTAACACCCATCCCACTAGGACTCAAAATTGAAGAATACGTTAAAGTATATGAAGAATCAAAAAACCTAAGGGAATTATTGGAAAAACTAGTTGAAATAGGAGTACCGATACCAATACATAAAATATTTGAAAAAGAATTTAAAGAAGAAGATGCAAAAATTGTTGAAGCAAAAATAGATAAAATAGTATATGAAGCTATAATAAATGAAGCAAAAAGACTTGATGGTAAAAGCTCAAAAAGTGTTAGAGAAATGCTGGGAATAGAAATAGACTTAACAAATATAAAAAACACCCTAAGAGCAAAGAAACTTAAAATAGATTGGAATGAACTAGAAGAAAACATCATAACCCCAACATACAAAATAAATATGCAAAAGATAAGAAAAGCTTTTGAAAAAGAAGATCAAAAAGAAGTGTTAACCGAATTAATGGAAAAAGAATATAAACCATTATTAAAGCAAAGTATAGAAGCAATAAATAAGGGAGGAATAGAAGAATTAGAAAAACTATTTAATAAAGAAATACATAAGGGTTATCAAAAAGTTTGGAAAAAGGGATTTCAATACGATATATCAC
>Ga0209394_1000464_pt1 | contig 31894 bp, 28 predicted proteins | sample JNZ201metaG_FD_184122 | JGI IMG/M metagenome (GOLD analysis project Ga0209394, IMG submission 184122) | Hot spring microbial communities from Jinze hot spring, China to study Microbial Dark Matter (Phase II) - JNZ 20120812A (SPAdes) (version 3) ...
ATCAACAACTCCTAAATAGTATTTACTTTTCAACTTTAAATATTACACAGTAACCTTAATAGCTTAACATTAGAATCATATTCTTAACCCTGGAATACACTCTACATAGTATATCACTAAATTCACGGTAGAATATATAAAAGGGTAGAGAACTACTTAGAATATTAGGACATAATATCAGTTACAACATTAAAGATATTTAGGATTGCATAGTGTAACCTCTAATATTCTAAATATTCCATGATTTCCATACCATTCCCTCTTACCATTAACTATTTGAATGCTCTTCTTAAACATTGGAGCATCAATACAGAATGTTTCAAATTCCCCACCTTCACCACAAGGATTAATACCATATTTTAAACTTAGATTTTTTATTTCATTAATACATTTATCATCTATAACTCTACCAAGCCACTTCTCATTAAACCCAAATGCAAAAACACCTGTAATTATGCTTTTAATACCGTTTTTCAATTCATCACTTAACACTTTATCAGGTTCCATCCCCCATAACGGAGTTATAGACTTCAAATTCAGCTCTCTACATATATTATCAATTCTAGTTTTCTGGTAGTTTGAGCTTATAGCTCCAGATATAACTGCTTCAACACCATATTTTCTCCAAGCATGTCTTAATGCAAGCCTTAAATCTTTAAGTTCAAATTCCTTAACACCGTAAGTAAATCTACGAATAATAGGTTTACCCATAAGATATGCTTGTAAAGGTACCCAGTCAATATTTGGATAATGAAACATGTAGGATTCACTAGATAATGGAGATACCACTACAAGACATGATAAATCGAAACCATCTCTTAATCCAATATATATAGCATATGCTGAATCTTTACCTCCAGAAAATAGAGCTGCACACCTCATAACTATTCTTAACCAAACCAGTAGATAAAAGCTACTACTTACGTTTCGGTTAAACTCAAAGTCTCTATCTGGGAGAAACTAAGACTCTAACATTTATACATTAACAGTATTACTAATTTCTAATAGCTTAGATGGTATGACTGCAAGTTTAAAATATTATTACTTCATCTAGGTCTGCATGACCATAGTATACTGAAAAACTTATATTAAGTAATACTATTTATAACGTAGTTAGTGTCTACTATGAGTAGTAAATACGTAGAAATGGAGGAGGTAATTAGAGAGATAGTAAATTGCCGTAAATGTGAATTATGGAGAGCTAGAAATAATCCTGTTCCAGGTGAGGGAAGCTTAAATGCTGAGGTAATGTTTATTGGTGAAGCCCCGGGATACAATGAAGATATTCAGGGAAGACCATTTGTAGGGGCAGCTGGAAAACTACTTGATACATTAATAAGTGAATTCTTAAATCTTACAAGGAGTAATGTATACATAGCTAATGTATTGAAATGTAGACCACCGGGAAATAGAGATCCTCTTCCAGAGGAGGTTGAATTATGTACACCATACTTAGATAGACAGCTACTTATAATAAGACCTAAAGTAATAGTTACTCTAGGAAGACATTCAACAATATATTTAATGCAGAAAGCAGGAATAAAAGTAGGGGAAATATCGTCGGTTAGAGGTAGACTTTATAGGGTTAATATTTTAGGGTTAAGTATTAATTTAATACCAACATTTCATCCTGCAGCAGCATTATACAATCCTAAACTTAGAGGAATACTTGAGGAGGATTTTAGAAGGATAAGAGATGCTCTTCAAGTAAGAGGAGTGAAACAACTAGGTATTGAGGAGTTTCTTAGCTAACTACTAATATTTAGAATTCTAGGAATAATCATTGGCATTAAAATCATTACAACTACTACTAGTGTAATAAAGTATGCTGCCTTTAACGCAATAATACTTCTCTCCTCAATAGACTTCTTTGAAGATATTTTCCCAAGAATAACCTCAATAGTTTCCTTAACGATTAAACCTCCATCAAGAGGAACTATAGGTAAAACATTTGTTAATCCAATCATTAAGTTTAACCAGAAAATCCAGTAAGCAGTATTTAGTAGAGGCCAGAAAATATTTGATGGAATGGGGGTACTGTAGAATTCAGGATATGGAGGCTGGATTACTGCTAGCCCTATAAATGGTAGTCTTAAAAGCTCAAGAAAGGATTCTGGAAGAGTACTAAATGGATTAGCTAGAGAGTATATTATGCTAATCCACCTATTAGCAACACCTAGAAATGGCTTATCTCTATCGCTTTCAACTCCTGTATATTTAAATCTCTCATCAAGTGTTATATTTAAAATAATTTCAGCTGTACTATTACGAACAAGTAGCTTAACAGTATCGTTAGGCTTAAACCTAGACATTAACTGGAAGAATTCATCCCAGCTCTTCACGTAATCACTATTAACAGCTACAATCACCATACCGGGTCTAATACCAGCATTATATGCTGGTGAATCCCTAAAAACAGTATCTACAGCAACCCCTATAGGAGCAAAGCTAACCATAGATATTGAAGAGGTAAAGATAAGAAGAAATATTAGTGAAGACATTATATTTACTGCTGGTCCCGAAACATAGACTCTAACTCTACTAAGTCTTGAAGTCTTCTTTAACTCCTCATCATCAGGCTCAACAAAAGCACCTAGTGGAACAATAAGGAAGAGAATTCCCATAGACTTAATTCTTATATTACCAACTCTTGAAGCAATTCCATGACTGAATTCATGGAAGAATACAGAGAAGATAAGCCCTACAATACCATACCATAATGGTATGAATGGATTAACACCTGGAATACCGATTAGCATTTGAGGTGTTGGAGCAGCGCTTGCAGGAATTCTAAAGCTAGCAATAGCGCTATTAATTATAAGCCATAATGCAATAATGAATGATAAAATATAGATAGCTATAAAAATATTCATAGCTATAATCCATGGAAACTTATACCTTGATATTCTATCTATTATCTGATTTCCCCTACTTGTTTTCAACATTATAAAGGGGCCGTAGAAAGATACATTTCTACACTTACTAAGAAGCTTTTTATAACTAGCAATACTTACCAGTATAGTATATATAATTATTAGAGTCAGTACAAGCGTTAACAAATCCATTCAGCCATTCACTTAGCAATCTAGAGAAGCACACTATTAAACTTTATGGTTAGCATGATGTAGTCTATCGACTTTAAATGTTAAGTATTGTGTTTCTACTTATACTATAGGTATGTTCATTGTCATGGTTTCTTGTAAAGGTAAGAAAACCATTCATATTTTATGTTATACTCTTTACTAACTTCTATTAAATGTAGCTTCAAGTAAATTTAGCTATTAACTGTAGAGACTGTACGTAGATGAATTCATAAACTCAGTGATTTAACATCATTTATTCGTATTGGTTAGGAAATGTATGTTGATGAATATAATATCATTTACTATATGATATGGATGATTTAATAGAAAAAGATAGTTTATATTCATTTATCAGTCTAACATAAAATCTTTTGAGGAATACTTATTCTTCAAAAGATTTTAAGGAGAAGTATACAGTCAATTTCAACCCTAATTGAGACTTATCGGAAAACATAGTTGGAGACGGTAAGCATGTCTAAGTTTACAAAGCCTCTTAATTTAGTAAAAAATAAATATTAGTGTATGTATTATTATTTCGGTTTTGTATGAGTGTTCATGCTTACATATTCATACATACTGATACAGGTAGAGCTGTTGAAGTTATGCTTGAAGCTAGGAAAATTGACAAGGTTAAGGAAGCACATGTTATAACTGGGGTTTACGATGTTATTATTAAAGTTGAAGCTGAAAGCATTGAGGATTTGGAAAATATTGTTATTAAGAAAATACAGGGAATTAAGGGTGTGAGAGGAACAGTAACATCGCTTGTAATTCATTAATACACCAGTAGATAAATGCAAGCAGCCTACAATTAAATATTATACTAAATCGTAAACATTTATTCTTTCTATTTTGTAAATTGAGATATTAATTGATCCAAATCTTCATATACTTTCAACATGGAGATACATATTTACAGCTAAGCTAAATACATAGATGTAAAATATAAGGATCTATAGTCTAATATTCTGTGATTATATGGATAGGCTGGTAGCTGAAAAAATTCTTAAAGCTTTAAGAGTGGAGTTTGAAAAATTTAATGTTGAAGAGTTTATAGCGTTAAAGGCTATACAGTCTAAAAACCCATTTCAACTACTTATAGCTGTAGTTCTAAGTCAAAATACAAGTGATAGAAATAGTTTAAAAGCCTTTGAAAATCTTACTAATAATCTGGTTGATATAACTCCCTGGAAAATTATAGAGACACCAATAGAAAAACTAGAAGAAATCATAAAGCCTGCAGGAATCCATAAAAGAAGAGCTGAAGCATTAAGGAGAATATCGATGGAAATCATTGAGAAATATGATGGAGATCTCAGTAAAATACTTGAACTTCCACCTGAAGAGGCTAGAAGAGAACTTATGAAGTTACCTCAAGTAGGAGCGAAAACAGCGGATGTTTTAATACTATTCTTAAAGGGGGGATATACAATACCCATAGATACACATTTAATGAGAGTGGCAAAGAGGATTGGTTACGCTAATAGTAAAGCAGATTATGAGGAAATCAGAGGAAAACTCATAGATTTATTTAAACCGGAGGAATATCTTGAAGTACATCTACTACACATACTTCTCGGTAGAAAATACTGTAAAGCTAGAAAACCTAAGTGTAAAGCATGTCCTATAGCAAGATATTGTGAATATGAATTTAAGGTGCTTTAATGGCTTCCCCATATATTAAAGGTAGAGCGTTTGAACATTATGTTAAACGTAAACTTGAAGCTAGAGAATGGATTGTTACACGTAGTAGAGGAAGTAGAGGAGTTTTTGATCTATTAGCTGTTAGAAATGGAGAAATAATGCTAATACAGTGTAAATGGAATAACTTCATTGATGAGGAGGAGAGGAGAAATCTATTAGTTAAGGCATTAAAAGCTGGGGGTATACCAGTATTAGCAACACATATTAACGGTAAAGTTAAACTCATTGATATTAGAAATGGAAAACAGATTAAAATCTAGCAGTAACGTACTATATCTATTTTAAGTTGCTCCACTATAACCTACATGGACAATTATAATACCTACAAGTTAAAAACCAAACTAATCCTTAAATCCACTAACTAGTGGAATTATAAGTAATGCTAGAAAGCCAATTATAATGTATGATAGTTCAGGATTAAAAATATCTGCTACCATACCATTTAGTAAAGGACCTATTGTAAAGCCAAAGCCAAAAATCGCTTCATAAAGTCCAACTCCAAAACCAAGACCTCTTAAAGGTAATCTATTTGAAATCATGTTAAGAGTTAATGGGAAAAATGATCCTAAGGAAAATCCAAGCATAAATAATGAAATAATAAATATAGAAGTTCTAGGAAGTAAACCTATAAGCATCATTGATCCAAACATAAGTAGTGATATGATAAGTAGAAGTTTAGATAGATTAAATTTAGCGATGTATGGTGTAAGATAGTAAGAAATCATTCTAGCTAGTCCGAAAATAGTAAATAATACACCTATTTGAAATTCGTTTAATCCATGTAGATTAGCATATCCGGGAAAAATGTAGACAGTAGATGCGTAAACCATACTATATGGAATGATTGAACAATATATTCTAGTAAGACTAAGATTAAAGCCAAGTCCACTACTATGTAAAGTCCTTATGGACCTATATCTTCCACTAATCATAACAACAAGTATTGTAGATAATACGATTATCAAGCATGAAAACATGAACAAGTCTTTAAGATTTAAAAACTGTGTTAAAACACCACCTATAAGTGGGCCTATAAGGAAGGCTGAAGACCATGAAATATTATACTGACTATATGCTCTAATCCTCTCTTCAGAATCATTAATTTCAGAAAGAATGGTTTCGGCAATAGGCCAGAAGAAGGATATACCAATACCTCCAAGTATCTGAGCAACATATATGTATGTTAATGTTTTTGAAAACGATAAGATAAGCATCGATAATGAGTTTACAGCTATACTAATAAAATATATGAAAATCCTATTAAGTCTATCTGAAAAGTAGCCTGCAACTAGGGGTATTACCATGTAGGGTAATGAGCGGGTAAGACCTAAAAATCCGAGATCAGAATAGGATGCACCGAAATACTGAGCGTAAATCGGTATCATATACATACTCATTGCAAGACCTAGTGAAACCACAAATACTGAAGCATTTAAATAATGAATCCAAGACATACCATTACTAATTAAGCTAAAACCATACTGTTAAACTTTACTATAGCTGTACATTAATGAGTAGATTTATAATCCCTGTAGAATAAATAATTTAGTGATGTTATGAATAGGGAGGAGGCATTTTATGTTGGGGAGGCTCTTATAGGTATTGGTGATGAAGTAGCACATATAGATTTAATTATTGGACATAAAAATGGGCCTGCAGGTATAGCTTTTACAAATGCTTTAACAAACATTTCAGCTGGACATACACCACTCCTAGCTGTTATTAGACCTAATCTAGCTGTTAAACCAAGCACCATAGTAATCCCGAAGGTGACTGTTAAAAGCCTTGAGGATGCCAATAAGATATTCGGTCCAGCACAAGCAGCAGTTGCAAAGGCTGTTGCTGATGCTGTTGAGGAGGGGATTATACCCATGGATAAGTGTGAAGACTGGGTTATTATAGCATCTGTATTTGTACATCCTAAAGCTAAAGACTATAGGAAGATATATCAATATAACTATGGAGCAGCAAAACTAGCTATTAGAAGAGCACTTCAAGGATATCCTGATGCATTAAAAGTTCTTAGAGAAAAGGATAGAGCTATTCATCCAATAATGGGATTCAAAATTTCGAAACTATGGAATCCACCGTATCTTCAAGTAGCATTAGATATAGACTCACTGGAGCAGGTTGAAAAAATCATTAAAGAGCTTCCAGTAAGAGAGAGAATCATATATGAAGCTGGAACCCCGTTGATTAAGGCTTATGGAGTATATAGTGTTGTTGATAAAATAAGAGAGTATAGAAGAGATGCATTTATAATAGCTGATCTTAAAACAATGGATGTTGGAAGAATGGAGGTTAAAGAGGCAGCTGATGCTACAGCTAATGCTGTATGTATTTTAGGAGTAGCTTCAAAAGCAACTATTGAAAGAGCAATACAAGAAGCAAAGAAGCAGGGGATATATGCTGTTTTAGATATGATGGAGGTTAAAAACGTAAAAGCTAGACTTGAAACATTATCAATAAAGCCTGATATAGTTGTTTTACATAGAAGTGTTGATGTTGAAAGGGAAATAGCTGAGAGAGGATTAAAACCTGAAACAGAATGGGGTGATATTAAAGGTATTAAGGATGAGTTTAAATGTAAAGTTGCTGTTGCAGGAGGCATAACACCTGAAACAGCTATAAAAGCACTTAATGGAGGAGCAGACATAATAGTTGTTGGGAGATATATAGTGAGAAGTCATGACCCAAGGAGAGCAGCAGAACAATTTCTCGATCAAATGCCTCCCGATGCGGATACGATGAGGCTAATACTTGATGAAGATGAAGTAATTGGAGAATAGAATCTATACTATCGATATTATCTTAACGTAATGTATTGGAGTATCACGTAATCCATAAGTTAATATTACCATATCTCCTCTTGAAACATAGCCTAGCTCATTCAGCTTCTTCAATGAAATTTCCAATCCATCTTCATAATCCTTAGCTTCAACATAGAATGGTTTAACATTATGTAGTATATTAAGCTGTCTTATGGTCTTTAGACTTGATGATGAAGCATAAATTTCAGCTTTAGACTTAAATCTAGCCATTCTAAAAGCTGTTAACCCTGTTTTAGTATATATTAATACTTTAGCATTTATATCCTCAGCAAGCCTAATAACACCTAGAGCAAACTTATCCTTAACACTTTCCAGACTTAAATTTTCCCTATTAATAGTTTGAAGTCCAGCATCGGATTTTTCAGATATTTTTCTAAGCCATTTCACAGCCTCCACCGGATATTTCCCTACAGCAGTTTCCCCAGTTAGTAGTAGGGCATCAACCCCATCAAGAACAGCATTATATATATCTACAACCTCAGCTCTAGTTGGTATAGGGTTTTCAATCATTGATTCAAGAAGTTGGGTTGCAACCATTACTGGCTTACCGTAGTAAATGCTTTTATCGATTATTAGCTTCTGTATGCTTGGAATATCTTCAAGGTTAAAGTGAAGTCCAAGATCACCTCTAGCTACAAGAACATAGTCACATTCATTAATGATTCCATCAATATTTAATATAGCCATCCTTGTTTCAATCTTAGCAATAACCTTAACATTTAGTGAATTAAGCTTACTAAGAATTTCCCTAATACATTTAATATCCTCTGGAGACTTAACATAGCTTGCAGCAATATAGTCTAAATCCTTATTAACAGCAAATTTTAACGAATTATAGTCCTTCTCAGTAATTGATGGGAAACTATACTCCTTACCCTTAACTACAAGAACCTTCCCCCTCTTCAGGAAACCGCTTGTTAAAGCTAATGCTTCAACGCCGCTTCCATTAATTCTCTTAACCTCTAACTGAAGACGGCCATCATCAGTTAACACTATATCTCCAGGCTGAATAACATCGAAAAACTCACGGTTTGGAACAGGTACTCCATCACTACAGTTACTACAATACTTAAAATACACAATACTATTACTTGAAACCTGTAATGTATTCATTAATCCTATTCTAACACTAGGACCTTGAAGATCCCCAATAATTGTAAAATGCTTTCTAAGCTTATCTTCAAGACTTCTAATAGTATCAATATATTTACTCCACTCATCCTCACAGCCATGTGAAAAGTTGATTCTAAAACCATCAACATATAGAGCAACTCTACCTAAAACCTCAACATCACTAGTAGCTGGACCTAAAGTTGCAATACATTTAACTCTACCCATAAAATACTAAGTTGGAGCATTTATTTAAAGATTTAAATTCTACTAGTAAATGGCTGCTTCAGCGATTTCTAATATGGATTAAATCTTTAAGTATTAGAATATTTCAGTTGTACTAAGTATGTGTTGTAGGACTAACTAAATATAAACAGATAATCCAGGAGTTCGCCGATTACCTATTTGAAGATATTATCCTCTAAAATCATGGTTGATTAAGTGAAGAGATTTTAATAGTATTATCTTAATGTAAGCATTTAATGAGTTGACTAGGAAGGTTAAATGGGGTAATACCGAATTTTAAGTCTAAAAATAATTAATACTAATATGCTCTAGTCTCTTCCTTAGCTTTCTGTATTGAAAGTATATCTGAAGGCTTTAAAACAGATACTCCAGTAGTACTACCAATAATTTCTATCTGAACTATTTTATCTGGATTTTTAAGATCAACTTTACGATCTACTACTTCAGCAACATACCTTATTAAACTCATAGTATCAATATCGCTTATTCTCTTATTAACAGTTATCCTGAAGGTTTCATTCCTATCAATTTTTGAGGTAAGTTTTGAAACAGCCTCCTTAATCTTATCCTGATCGGTTTCAACACATAAATCTATAGGTACTACTTTAAGAGTGTAACGTAGCTCCCAAGGTCTTTCATCAAGAATTTCTCTAAATTTCCTAACAACGAGAAACGGATCTAAACTAGTTTTCACAGTAACTAATCCTGGTGGACCTGCAGGTCTTATTTCAGCATCTTCATCACCAAACTCTCTAAGAAAAGCCCAAAGTTCACTGCAACATTCATCCTCCCGTCTACGAATAGTAGAAACAAGTAAATTAAATATTCTCATAACATATTTTAAGCAAAGCTTTTAATAAGCTTTACCTAGATTAAAATATCTAATCAATCTAGTACTCCACTACACTATTAGAATATTTAAGGTTAGCATAATACTATATATGTGACTGGAGGATTAATGTGAATAGAAGACTAGATTCATCATTAATACTTAAAGGCTTAGGATTTGAATATTACTCCTATACTGAGGAGAGAGTTAGTCCACCTCTCACTAATGTATCGTTTAGGGATTTAATTCCTGAATTTAATGGATTACCAATATGTAACAGCTTACTCTATAAGCATCAGCTTGAAGCATACAATCACTTAAGCTCTGGAAAGAATATTATATTAAAATCTGGAACAGGCTCAGGTAAAACTGAGGCATGGCTTCTCTATACATTTAAACATAGAATTACAACAATGGTAATATATCCAACTCTCGCCTTAGCTAATGATCAAATTAGAAGAATTAATGAATACTCTAGGATTCTTAACTATAAAGCTATGGCTATTGACTCTATGAGGAGAACTGAACTTGTTAAAATCCATGGTAGAAGCAAGTTGAGATCAACCCTGTCAATACAGAATATCCTAATTACAAATCCTGCCTTTCTAATGCATGAAATTAAGAAAATAGCTACATATAGTAAAGGAATACTTCTAGATGGATTTATATCTAGAATGGAGCTTCTAGTTATTGATGATATTGATTTTTACGGTCCTAGAGAAATAGCTTTACTCCTTTCTCTAATTAAAATTTTAATACTGATTTCTGAAAGGAAATTTCAAATAGCTACCCTAACAGCTACTATTGAGAATCCTGAGGAGCTTGCAAGATTCCTCAATAGTATTAATAATAGAGAAACAATAATCGTTAGTGGATTACCGTTCAGGGTTGAAAATAGAGTATATGTTGTACTAGGTAGAAACCTTAAAGCCCTATGGGAGAAGCTAAAACTTGAAAGAAGTCGACTTATTAGAGAGGGAGTTGGGGAGGATATTCTAAAAGCGCTAGACAACTACAGCATATTTAAAGAACAATACTATAAAGTTATTGAGGTAGCGCAGGCACTAAATATTAATATAGGATCATTAGAAGTAGATCCATTAGAAATAATTCAGCAATACATTAATGATTCAGGTGTAACTCTTATCTTTACTAAGAGTATAGCTAGAGCAGAAGAAATAGCTAGAAGACTAAGAAATAACTTACCAGATAGTTTAAAAGACTGTATTGCAGCTCATCACCATCTACTGTTAAGGGATTTAAGAAGGAGAATAGAGGATGAAGCTAGAGTAGGTAAAATTAAGATACTAATCTCACCGAGAACTTTAAGCCAGGGAATTGATATTGGAGATATTGTAAGAATAGTTCATGTTGGATTACCTGAAAGCCTTAGAGAATTTTACCAGAGAGAGGGACGTAAAGGTAGAAGAGGAAGTATTGAATTCTCTGAAACAGTAATTCTACCAGGTAGTAGATGGGATAGAGATATTCTCTCTAGAGGTGTGGAGTCATTAAGATCATGGCTTCAACTACCATTAGAAAAGGTAATTATAAACCCTAAAAACAAGTACATAATGCTATTTGAAGCATTATTAAAATACATATCTCCAAAATTTAAGCATAAGCTTAGCTTGGAGGAGTATAAATTTCTTGAAGATATGAATATAATACATAATGGCGAACTTACAGTAAAGGGTAGAGAAACATGGATAAATCTAAACTTTTATGAGTTTGCACCACCCTACGGTATTAATAGAGCTATGATTAGCGACAATGGAGAACACTACCTAGAGGAAATATCGCACTGCGATCTCGTTGAGAAGTTTCAGCCAGGATGTATAGACTATACATCTGATGGAATTATTACTGAACATAGAATTGGTGGAAGAACTGGAAGAACTGTAACAGCAGTTGTTGAAGAGAAGATTAGTGAAAAAACATTATGGAAAAGAGATCAGCTAGCTCAAGCCTTAGAGGAATATGAGGAAGCAAAAATTAAATGGGGTGAAGAACCATCAATAACTAGAGACTACGCTCATGGTAGAATACATTCAGAAGTTATATGTGTAGTCTACCCTCCTAGAAAAGGATTTGGAAGATATATTAAGATACCTAATAGAGTTATCTGGAGAGTTATAAGTAGTAAACCGAGAATTAAAAGAATAAATGATAAAACCTTGACATTTAGAGATTATAAAACCATATTGGTTCCAACAGCAACCTACGGTAAATATTCTGACTTCACTTATGGATCGCTCTACGAGCTTGAACCAGATGAAAACCTGACATTACTAAGAATAGGATTAGCATTGGTAATGGTTGTATTAAGGAAGAAACTAAGGATACCGTTTGAAACTATAATGTACGATTTAGGTAAGATTGGAGAGAAAAAGCTTATGAGTCTACACGAACCTGAAAGTGCAGGATTAATAGAGAGTATAGATTGGCTTAACATTAGGAGAATTATTGAAGAATATAGACCTGAAGACCTAGACGAGGTTTTAATAAAGCTATTTGACGAGTATGCATACTCAGACCTTATAACCCAAGGATTTAACTGGGAGCAAATTAAGAGAGCTGCATTAAAAGCCATAGACTACATATTGGTTAAGGAAAGAATACCAATAAAGTTTAAAGACTTAGAATTAACAATCCCAAAACCATCAAAAGCATTAAGAAAAGCATCAATAGATATAAACTATATACCATTAATTGAAGATGCAAATACAGGACTTATAAGTATAGGGTTATTCAATGGTGAGGATGAAGTATCAATAGTAATAGATAGAGACTTCAGCCACTTAGAAGATACGTATCAGCTTGATATAGAAGTTTCAAAGATAGTTAATGAGGACTATACAGTACTAGTATATGACTGGAACTCAATACTTAAAGCACTTCTAAATTCAGGATTGAAAACATTAAACCTTATACTGAAATCCCTACATTTAGAAGGAAAAATTATTGATGTAAAGAAAAACATAATAGAAACTCTAAACATTCAGCCAGCGCCACTAGAGGAAGTTGAAAAAGCTATAGGTATAAATAGGGAAGTAACAATAGGAGATTTAAGGTTTGAAGTTGAAAACTCAATAAGGAAAATATCTGAAACCCCTCCAGGTGAATGGAAGAAATATACAAAATATCTTAGAGAAAAACTTAAAAAACACCAACTAGAAAACTGTAAATCAACATATATTCTTTATCTCGTAATGGAAGAATATAAAAGAACTCTAAATTAGCAATCAACATTCCACTATAAATATTTAATTCTACTTTAGCATTTCATCAACTCTATCAGGATACCCTACATATATACGCTTAGCAAGACCTACAAATAAACCACATTCAACAACGCCAGCTATAGAATTTATTCTATATTCTAACTCTTCAGGATCATTTATTACACCAAAGTAGGCGTCAACTATAAAGTTTCCATTATCAGTTACTATTGGGCCATCCTTATACTCCCCCCCACTTCTTAAATATGGTTTACCGTTAAGCTTCTCAATTTTCTTCATAACATAACGCCAAGCATACGGAAGAACCTCAATTGGTACGGGTTTCTTCTCACCAATTTTACTTGAAAGCTTACTATAATCCACTATTACAATATATTCCTTAGCCATAGATGCTACTACCTTCTCCCTTGTTAGGGCTGCACCACCACCCTTTATTAAGACCATTCTACTATCAACTTCATCAGCTCCATCAACAGCTAAATCTATACAGCTAAACGATTCAAGGGGGAGTACATTTAAGCCAAAATCTACAGCTAAATGTTCAGATTGATAAGAGGTAGCTACACATTTAATATTTAAACCAGTACTCTTAACCATTTTTGCTAGAAGCTCAATAAATACCGCTACTGTTGATCCTGTACCAAGACCCAAAACAATACCATTCTTTACATGGTTTAAAGCTTTCTGAGCGGCTTGAAACCTACAAATATCTAACATATTCACAACCATACTTAAACATACAGATATATATGTTTGGTTCTGTAAACTTAGATGAGGTAACGGAAATATTAAAAAATCATTACAATGGAAGATAACTAATAGCTTAAATTTACAAGATGCTTATAAATTATAGAGAGCTACTAACTGAACCGTATGGGGAGCCGTACTTTTTAACGTTTTCAATAATTTGCCTAATACTTTCAGGTATTAGTTTAATACTATGTAGATTCTCTCTAAGTTTAAGAACCATTTTTGGGGTATCTATGTTCATTGGACATTTAACCTTACATCTTCCACATAAAGTACATGTAAACGCTATTAGAGATGCATAGTTAAGCTCTCTATCTATAAAGGCTGTCCATATAGCTCCTATTCCTCCAAAATATGTATATCCAAAGTTACCTGCTACAATTTGATATATTGGACACTCGTAAAGACATGCCCCACATCTTATACAGTATAGTGCTTGACGGAATAACGAATCTTTAGCAACTTCGCTTCTACCATTATCTAGAAGTATAATATGAACTTCTCTTGGTCCATGTACACCTAAAACCTGTGTTTTCTCAATATCACCGGTTTTGCTTGGACCGGAAATTATTGAAACAAAACTTGGCATATAGTAGCTTGCATATCTACTTACAACCTCAACTAACATTGTTGCATCAATAAGTGTTGGAAGAATTTTCTCTAACCCAGCAATAACAACGTATTTTGGAGGTGCATTAGAAACATATCTTACATTTCCCTCATTCTCAATAAGTACTATAGATCCTGTATTTGCAACAATAGCATTAGCACCGCTTATTCCAATATCTGCTTTAAAGAATTTATCTCTCAAAAAGCTTCTAGCAAACATAGTTAACTTAGGTATATCTGGTTGTAGGTTTTCACCAGATATCTTTGAGAACAATTCAGCAACCTTCTCCTTAGGAACATGAATTGCTGGACTTAAAATATGCATTGGCTTCGAACCTAAAAGCTGTATTATTAGCTCGCCAAGATCAGTTTCATAAATAGTGTTTCCCTTAAGCTCAAGATAGTGGTTTAAATTCAGCTCTTCAGATGTTATCGACTTAGACTTTACAATCACCTTATCTGATCCAACAATTTCATCTAAAATCTTCAATACATCACCAGCACTTCTAGCATAGTATGCATAGCTATTATTAGACTCTATAGACTCCATTGTTTGCTTAACATAGCTATTAAGATTTGATAAAACATGTTCCTTAACCTCTATAAGCTTTAAACGCTTATCCTCAACATCACTATATCGTTTAAGAGCTTTATCCCTATTAATCCTGAAGGAGTCAACAGCTCTCCTTAAAGCAGTTCTAATAAAGCTATTATCCATAGCCTCATAGAGTCTTAGCTTATAAGTCTGGAAAACATCATCAAGCATTATAAGACACCTAAGGCCATACCTAATACATGAATAATATCATACACCCTAATATTTAGACTATAAATTGAGGAAGAATCTTTAAAGTTAAGATAGCAGAAAGGACAGGAGGAAACTATGGCATCAACATCTTGAGGAATCTCTCTTAAAATCTTTTCATAAGCAACTTCAACAGCTAAACTTGGAAAGACAGCTTTAACCAATCCTCCACCACCACAACATGTTGAAGATCCCCTATTAAGTCTAAATTCGAAGAGAGTTAATCCAGGTATTCTCTTCAATAATTCCCTAGGCTCCTCAGTAACCCCACAATGTATAAGTTCACATGGATCATGATATATAGCCTTTAAATTAACCTTACATGGAAAACTACTAAGCCCTAAATCCAAAATAAACTGTGATAAATGCTTAACCATGAAGCCACTATAGTGCTCTCTAAAAACCCTAAAACATCCAGCACAACTAGTAATCAATACCGATACATTTCTGAAGTGGTCAGTATTACTCTTAATAACTTCTCTAAAACCTTCACTATCCCCTGAAAGAAGTAGGGGCATACCACAACATCTACTACCTAAATCAATCCATTCAATACCTAAATACTCTAAAATCCTAATTAACGGTTCCTTTAACTCACTACTATACTTCTCCAGGGTGCATCCTGGGAATACAGCAAACATTTCAAATCCTATCCATCTCAGCAGGACATACTTATAAACACTCCTATAACAACTAGGTAAAAAATTCAAATTTGGCATGCATAAATGTATAAATTACATTTTGAATGATTTAGAAGTATGGAAATCATAGAATACTTTTAAATCTATCTTTATACTCAACATATTTCTTAATTGCTATTAGAGATTTAGCAGCATCTTCAGGCATGAAGTATACAGGTATTTTAGCTTCTCCAAGCCTCCTAAAAGCCTCCTCAATATCACTTCTCATAAAACTCCAGACAATAATAAAGGGTTTCCAAACATCATTCTTTAACCTTATCATCAAATCTGTAAACTCACCAACTCTAAAAAGCCCTGGAGCACCTATAATAACAGCATCTACATTATCATCCTCCATAACTATTTTCACACATTCACTATAAAGCTTAATATCTTCAACAACCGCAAGCGTCATATCTATAGGATTTGAAACACTAGCAAACCATGGTAGAGCTTCTCTTAGCCTTCTCCTTGTCTCCATACATAGCTCAGGTATTTTAAACCCTACTGCTTCACATGAATCAACAATACTTACACCAATACCTCCAGGACCTGTAACTACACCAATATTGACTCCTCTAAAATCTGGAATTGTTAATGAAGCTATAATGTAGTTTACAAGATCTCTTAAGCTATAAGCTCTTATAGCGCCTACCTGCTTGAAAACAGCATTATATATCTCATCAGAGCCAGCAAGAGCACCAGTATGTGAGTAAACAGCCTTTTTACCTGACTCATGTATTCCAGCCTTCCATAAAACTAGAGGCTTTAAAAATGAAGTCCTCTTAGCAACATCAATAAATCTTCTAGGACTTCTTATCTGCTCAACATATCCTCCAATAACACGTGTTGTATCATCACTCTCGAAATATTCAAGATAGTCTACAAATTTTAAGTCACATTCATTACCTGAACTTACAATCTTTGATAGTCCGTAGCCTCTACTAGATAGTAGGGATGCAAAGGCAATACCTAATCCTCCACTCTGAGATATAAATGATGTTTCACCTTTAATTCTCGGTAGATTTGGATCATACGATATTCCAGAGTATGAACAGTAAATACCCATACAATTCGGACCTATAATTCTAGTACTGGATCCACAAATGGCTTTAACAAGTTCAGCCTCTAGAGCAGCTCCCTCACTACTAGCTTCACTAAAACCAGCAGTTACAATAACAACTCCCTTAACCCCTTTTAAAACACAAGCCTTAACAGAATCTAAAACCATATGTGTAGGTATTGTAATAATAGCTAAATCAATACTTTCAGGTATGCTTAAAACATTTGAATAACATTTAAACCCTAAGATTTCACTATAGTTTGGATTAACAGGATATATTTTTCCATTAAAGTTAGATTCGATTAAAGCCTTCAAAGCAATGTTTCCAGGCTTACCAGGATTTGAGGAAGCTCCAATAACAGCAATACTCTCCGGGTAGAATATTGGATTGAGATCCATATTAATACACTAACAGCATCTATAGAAATAGTTAATAAATCTTAACATAGCATATTAAGCTATTTATAAATATAGCTAAACTTAATATACTAAACTGTTAGGGTTTTGGGACAATATGTATTGAACAGATATACTATTAGAAAGGCTGTTAATGGAACTGTTACATTATCATCTATAAACCTCCACTCAAAATGCTCAATAACACTACATATAATACTTGCAATAATGCCAGCGTAGCCAAATACAGCTCCAATTGGTAGAGTTACTGTAAGCATTGCTAAATTACCCCACCAAGATTTAGTTCTCCTTTTAAAAAGCATATTTCTAACAATTCCAGTAACACCATCACCGACAGCCATAAAAAGTACTGGAACAATACCGAACCAGTAATTTCTAAAAACAATCCATGCTAACGCTATTGTTAAGCCCCATGTAATGCAGAAATGAACTTCATAAACGTTATCTCTAGTTTGAAACCAGTAAAATAGCTTACCCCTTCTATGTGGGAGATAGGTAAATACAGCTAAAACTATTGAGAATATAAATGGTAGTATAGGTGTTGTGAAGAGATAAGGTACAAGAACAGCTACTAAAGCACCAGTGAGAATATGTATAAGCTTCCTATTATAGTATACAGCAACGCTATGTGAAACCCTATCTACAATAGCTTCATAAAACCTCTTCGATACTAGTAAAACCACAGCAGCAACCCAAACAAACAGTATTACTGCATAGAGCAACTCGTAAATTAAGCTAGTAAATATATTCATGCATTAATAAAACTAAAGGAGTTAAATAAATTTAACATTTAAAAGTTAACTAGATATTAGTTAACAATAAATAATTGTATTTTATAGTAAACTTATGACTTTAAAGTCTAGATATGTATATAGAGGTAAAATCATTAATGTTAGAGTAGATGAATTTGAAACTGTTAGTAAACAATATATGAAGGAAATAGTTGAGCATCCTGGAGCAGTAGCAATTATACCAATTTTAGATAGTGGAAAAATCATAATGATTAAGCAATATAGATATGCTGTTAAACGTGAACTTATTGAAGTTCCAGCAGGAACAATAGAGAATGGAGAGAAACCTGAGGAATGTGCCTACAGAGAGCTAATAGAGGAAACAGGTTACATTGCGGGTGAAATATTTAAAATCGCTGAATTCTACCTTGCACCTGGATATAGTGAGGAAGTTTTACATCTATTCATAGCTAGGAAGCTTGTAAAAGGGGGAGCTAAACCAGAAATAGGTGAAAAAATAGAGAGTGTAATGGCCATTAGTCTTAATGAGGCTATTGAGATGGTGAGGAGGGGAGAAATAAGGGATGCAAAAACAATATGTGCACTATACTACTTACTACTAAACAAATTTAAACATTAGTGAACTCTACCACCTTATATAGCTGCTCTTCCAACTGATTATTGAGATTTAAAATTTCACCATTAATCCTCTTCACTACCCTAATATTGGGGTTATCTATTAGCTCACCTATTATTGATGACTCAATACCCTCATCCATTAAATCCTTAACAATAGATTCAGCATAATTCCTTTTCGCAGCTATCAAAAGAGCTCCAGACCCTATAAGCATAAGTGGATCTATTTTAAGAGCTTTACATATTTCAGCTGTTTCACGCTTTATTATCATTTTATCTTCATAAGCTATAACTCCAAGATTAGATGCTAAAGCCATCTCCTGAATACATGTAGCAACACCTCCTTCAGTAACATCATGCATCGCCGTAACCCCACCAGAACCTACAGCTTTCAGGGCCTCCTTAACAACACTTATATAGTTGAAGAATGTTTTCCCGTTTTCAACAATATCTAGACCGATAAGATTTTTCAACTTATATTCAAGCTCATAAGATAATATAGCTGTTCCCTCAATTCCACATCCCTTCGTTAGTATAAGCTTATCTCCAGCTCTACCACCACCAGTTTTAACAAAGTTTTTTCTCAATCCTTCACCAATAACAGTACATATAATTACTGGTCTTGAAAACCCTAATGTAACCTCAGTATGCCCACCGATTACTGTTAAACCTATGTACCTGCATGCACGATCAATATCCCTCATTATGTCCTCAAGATCACTAAGTAAGCATCCTTCAGGTAGAAGTAACGTTAGTGAAAGCCAACGTGGACTAATACCTCTAGAAGCTATATCATTAGCAGCTATATTAACAGCAAGCCACCCAATATGTTTAACAGCACCAGTTATAGGATCACTATGTACAGCAAGAACATGGTCACCAAGATCAATTATGGCTGCATCTTCACCAATAGATGGACCAACAAGAACTCTATAATCTTCAACTCCAAGATACTTATAGACAACATCTCTAATAATATTTAGTGGTGGCTTACCAATACTTAACCTCAAGTAAAACACCATTAACCCGCTTTCAAAGCCCTTATTAAAGGTTTTGAAAATATTACAGCTATAGATAATCCAACTATTACTTGAGCTATATTAAATGGAACTTCTACAATAGAGGCCCATCCATATCCTAAAATATAGAACTCATAGAGGAAGTAGCCTAAAACCATTAATGAACCACCAACTAGGCAGCTAAGAACTATAACCCATGTTACAGGTTCAATGTTAAACCCAAGATACAGAAGAGCTAGAAATATGGCTATTGAAAGCATAAGCCATGCATACCATGGAAAGCTAAGGCTTAAAGTTGATAATGGCTGAACTACTCCAAAACCTAAACTGTTAAAGTTAAGCTCCAATACATCACCATAATAGATTAAGCTTGCTGTAAGAAGTACTAGTGATGGAATAATTGAAAACGTAAACACAACAGTTCGATGAGAAACTTTACTTAGCGATTTAAGCTTCACATAAATTAATCCAGCAATAAAACCCTCAACAGATTTAATTATAAAAGTACCTGGAGCAAAATAGTAATATCCTGAAAATACATCAGCTAAAAATGAGCCGAAACCACCAGCAAACCCACCTAAATATGGTCCAAGAAGAATCGCAGATAGATAAACCATAGCTTCACCAACATTAAAATATCCTTTAGTTGCTGGAATATATATCTGAATAGTTAATGTTAAAATCATAGTTAAAGCAGCAAACAGAGCTACTAGGGATATTTTTAATGTTTTCCTCAACTCAAACCCCAACTTGTATACAAGTACAAGCTTAAATATCTTTTTGTCAACCAGTAGACTAGTTCATAGCTATTCTGTTTAATCACTAAGATACTAGAAAGCAGTATCTATATTGTGACTTAGGTTCATCAGCTATATATGCTTTCACATCTAGAGTTCGTAGAGTTGTAGTACCGGTATTAAAGCTTTTAAGCTTTAGTATCTAGGTAACTATGGTTAAACCCAATGAATTAAGGGTACGCTGCTGAAAAATGATGAGTTAGCCCTTTAATGAGGGTAACTCTGCATTAATTAAAATAGATAAAGATGGGCTTTGTTAACTTAAGCATGTTTTATCACCTCTATTTTGGTATTGTATCTTCTATGAATTCTTAGCTTTTATTTTCCTTATCCATGTTTGTTTAGTATGTATATTATTGATTTTAAGCATTAATGCATGCTTACCATCACATCTATCCTTCATGCATGGTATATAATTATCGAATAATCTATCCTTAACATACTGTATGATTCCCTCCATTAATTCTAGCCTCTAAACCATATAATGTTTAATTTTAATATTCTCATGATGCTTATAGTATTGAGCTTCATCACTTAATAAACTATATTCCATAGATAGTTTTAGCCTTTTAATGTTGGGGATGTAAGCATGCTGCAGCATAAAACCCATACATATAGAATCCCCTCAATAATGGCTTAAACACAACATAAACAACCTTCTCTTAAAACCTACTTACAATAGATCAACCATAATCCTAGCATCCCTCCTATCGAATTCAAATGGAAGATTAAGATAAACCATAATATAGAATAACTCCCAACAACAATAAACTAAATTCTGAAGCCATTCCAGATGAACGGAAATATATAAGCACCATAACAACTAAAGTAAATGAAACCCTCTCCCTACAAACTTAACAAATTTAACCATAAACAAGGGAGAGAACCACCAAATAAATCTAAAGTTAACAAAGCCAACTAAATGGATGTTACTTTTAGGTTTACGTTATTGCTGGCGGCCTTCCTAGAGTTTGATGAGATCTTATCCAGTTATACCAATATGAAGAAATCGAGGAATAGATTTACCTTGATGAAGCTTCCTCGTCTGGAAGTTGTTGTAGAATCCTTTATTCTATCCTTAAGTGTTCGAAACCATCGTTCTATAGCATTCCTTAGCGAAGATCTGATGTCTTCATCTTATCATGGTTATGCCTGGAAATACCAAGGTCCCTACTAGAATTAGGGTTTGTTAACGCATGTCTTAAGGACTTAGGACTCCTGTTCTTTAGCTTCATCTCATCAATAGCTGTCATCCTTCTATGTTTAGATTCGCATAAGCCTTACACCCTCAATTTTGAACCCAACGTCATACAATATGTGGTTCACATCAACAATAGACGTAAACGATATCCCTATAGCTAAGCCATGTAGAGAATGATGCTCTCAGCTTCTTTTAAGCGAAATCTTTATCCTTTAAGGCTTTGAGAAGCTTATCTATTAATATCACCTCCAAAGAATAACTTCTCAAAGCACCTCAAAAATCTAAAAGTAACAGTATCAACTAAATGAGTTGACTTTAAATGTTTATATTTAGCTTATTGATATGGTTATAATGAATATGGAACGATAAGCTCGCAATATGTTATATGTATTAAATAATTTAAAGTAAATTGCTAGTTTTTCACCTTAAAGTCTATTAAAATAATTTTAAAGGTACCGTCAAGTTTAGTTGATATGCTTCTTTCTTTCAGGTGGTTTAATTCCTTTTCGGCTTTGTGTATATGGTAGGCTTATTTCGTTAGAACCAGCTGTCCCTTAGGGTTAAAGTTATGTCCGCTCTCCTCTATTAATCCGGCCTACACCAAGGTCTTTTAGAGGCGGGTTCGGTCACGAAGTGGCTTTTGTTCAAGGTTAAAGAAAGCTCTTCCTAAGCCTGAACAAAGACGTAGGAGGATTATAGCTATGGATAAGGTAAACTCAAGCTGGAGGATAGTAACTTTATATTGAGCAGCAGTAGATACGGGAACTAGGGTATTGGCCTAGGTTCCTGGACGAGGAGCTGGATGTAAACTTCCTACAAAGGCTGGAGACATGTTCTATAAGTTCCTAGATAGATAAAGGGTTTATGGTATCGGAAAACATGAGCTTAGACCTTAAGTAGAGACGTCAAGTCTCGGTCTAGTAATCGTATAGAACGCCTGGTTTGGAAATCTAGACAAACGTTTCTACATGATTTCCCTTCAATTCCATCATTAAAAGCCTAATAACTTCCTGGAAACCTACATAGCTTGGTATAACATGTTGCTAATCAGAAAACTTAACAACATCATTTTAAAATACCGAAAGCCTTAAATGACTTGTCTTTAAAAGTATATGGTGACTTAATGAAGTTATTTGAGCCTATTTATATAGGTAAAATGGAGCTTAAGAATAGACTTGTTATGGCTCCTATGACACTTAATCTTTGTAAGGATGGATTTGTAACGGAGCGAATGATTAAATTCTTTGAGGAGAGAGCAAGAGGAGGTGTAGGCTTAATAATAATTGGAGATGGAATAGTGGATTTCCCTATTGGGAACAACTCAAAGGAGGCCTTAGCCGTAGATAATGATAAGTATATACCTGGACTAGAAAAATTGGTTAAAGCTGTAAAAGCTCATGACGTAAAAATCGTCATGCAATTATCTCATGGTGGAAGAAGAGCTGGAAGAGTATCTAAGACTACTGGTAGATTGGAGGTAACACGTGGATTAATACCAGTAGCTCCCTCAAGCATAGCTCATCCAGTTCCAGGATATGTTGTTCCTAGAGAGCTAACATTAGATGAAATAGAAGAGTTGGTAGAGAAGTTTGGCGAAGCTGCAAGAAGAGCCATAGAGGCTGGATTCGATGGTATTGGACTACATTGCGCACATATGTATCTATGTGGCCAATTCCTATCTCCATGGGCGAATAAAAGAATGGATGAATATGGTGGGGACCTTAATGGTAGACTTAAATTCGTTATTGAAGTTATAAGAAGGATAAGAGAAAATATAGGTAATAAACCAATTGTATGTAGGATAAATGGTGAGGAACCTGAAGGTGGAAATACTCTTGAAGATATTCAGATAATAGCGAGGAGGCTTGAAGAGATTGGAGTTGATGCTATTGGTGTTTCTGTAGGTTTTGGTGCTGCGATTAAGGCTCGAGAGTTTATACCATCTGTTGCACCTATGCGTTTTCCACAGGGATGTATTATACATCTTGCTGAGAACGTTAAGAAAGCAGTATCAATACCTATAATCATCGCTAATAAAATTAGAGATGTAGATTTCGCTGAAAAAATTTTAAGAGATGGTAAAGCTGATCTTATAGCGTTAGGAAGACCACTAATTGCTGATCCAGATTACCCGAAGAAGGCTTCAGAGGGTAGAATCAACGATATTGTACCATGTACATCATGTTGTAAATGTATTCAGTATGTTCTAGAGAAGGAAACATCTATCTGCTGTGAGGTAAATCCCATAGCTGGAAGAGAAGGTGAATACGTATTTAGCTTAGCTAGTAAACGTAGAAAGGTATTAATTATTGGTGGCGGCCCAGCTGGAATGGAGGCTGCTATAGTACTGGCGAAGAGAGGACATGAAGTCTACATTATTGAGAAAGAAAAAGAACTTGGTGGACGAATGCTATTAGCAACCATACCGCCAGGAAAGTCGGATATTCAAAGACTAATAGACTACATGAAGGATCAAATTAGAAAACTAAATATAAACGTAGAACTAGGTTTAGAAGCAAGACCAGAAATCATTGAGAAGATTAATCCTGAAGTTATAATTGTAGCTGTTGGAGGGAAACCATACATTCCAGATATTCCTGGAATCAATAGCGAAAACGTTGTGCTAGCTGAGAACGTTCTTAAGGGAGATGTTAAAACTGGATGGAAAGTTGTAATTATTGGTGGTGGCCAAGTTGGCTTAGAAGTAGCTGAATACCTAGCCGAAACAGGGAAGAACGTAACAGTAATTGAAATGCTAGAAGATGTGGGAGGCGATATGCCCAACATCTCAAAGCTTCCTCTTATACAAAGCCTAGAAGATCATGGAGTAACTATTCTTACTAAAACAATACCTATACAGATAACTAAGGATGGAGTGATAGTAAGTAGAAGACGGAAAAGCCAATTTATAAAGGCTGACACCATAGTATTAGCTACAGGATTTAGAGTAAATAGTGATCTTATCGATAAGCTAAAAGGAAGATTTAGGGAGGTTTATGCTATTGGAGACTGTAGAGAACCTGGAAATATATTATCAGCAATTAATGATGGTTTTGAAATCGCATTTAAAATCTAGAGTGGCGGAAATGAGAGTAACTGAGATACTCTCAAAATTTATTGTTGAAACTGAGTTTGAAGATATACCCATAGATATTGTTAATAAAGTGAAGATTTGCTTTCTTGATGCTCTAGGCGTTGGCATAGCTGGCTTTACCTTAGAGAAGGAAATGTTGAAACCAATTCTGGAACTTATAAAAGAGATTAGAGGTAGTGAATCAACAGTTATAGTTGATGGTTTTAAAACAAACTTTCTTTACGCAGCATTAGCTAATGGAAGCTTTATACATTCAATAGATTTCGATGATACCCATCCAGCAGCCCTAACCCATACAAGCTCCGTTCTTGTTCCAGCAGCTTTAGCCCTAGGTGAAAAGTTAAACTCAAATGGTAAAGAAATAGTAACAGCCTTTACTTTAGGATTTGAAGCTGCAGCGAAAGTTGGTCAAAGCGTTATGCCTAATCTCGCAAGGTTTTGGCATTCAACAGCTCTAAATGGAACTATAGGGGCTGCAGCTCTTGGTGGAAAGCTTCTTAAACTAGATGTTGAGCAAATGAATATGGCTTTTGGAATAGCTGCTGATATAGCATCAGGAACCTATGCGTGTATAGAATTTGGAGATATAACTAAAAGCCTACATTCAGGAATGGCAGCTATGAAAGGATTACTTGCTGCATGGCTTGTTAAGAAAGGAGGAATAGGTCCAAGAGATATTTTTGAATATAAGAAAGGATATTGTAGAATATATTCAAACAATCCTAAAATAGAGAAAATATCGGAGAATTTAGGTAAACCATTTGAACTATCTTTTAACGGTATCAAAGCTTTCCCATCAATTCTAGCTAGTCATACACCAATACAAGCATTAATAAAAATCATAAGGTCAAGAAGTATAAAAGTAGATGAAATCGATGAAATAAGCTTGAAAACATATAATCTTGCTGCTTCATCCTTCTGCAACTATAATCCTCAAACACTTATGGCTGCAAGGTTAAGCATACCTTTCTGCCTAGCTCTTGCAGCTGTAGAGGGACATGTAACAATTCAAAACTTTACTTGGGAGAAAATATTTGATCCTAAAATTAGGGAGTTTATGAAGAGAATTAGGGTAGAAGGAGACTCTGAGTTGGATAAACTTTATCCTGAAATGTTTCCAGCTGAAGTAAAAGTTACTCTTAAAGATGGAAGAAGTTACTCGGAAACGGAATATTATCCTAAGGGTTCCTATAAAAATCCCTTAACTAATGAGGAGCTTCAAAATAAATTTCTAAACTTAGCTACAATTACTTTTACAATGAAACAAGCACAAGAAATCATAAACATTATAAACGTACTTGAAAAAGTTAATAAGATCTCCGAGTTAACTAGTCTCCTAGTTAAAACTAGTGAATAACTTAAACTATTATAGTAATGGCTTTGTTAACTTAAGCATGTTTTATTACCTCTATTCTGATTTTGTGTTTCTATGAGTTCTTAGCTTTATCCTCTATTAATCCATGTCCACTATCACATTTATTCTTCATACACGGTATATAGTTATCGAATAGCTTATCCTTAACTGTATGATTCTCTACATTAGATTCCTAATCTCTAAACAGTATAATTCATGTTCTAAATTCATATTTACATGATGCTTATAGTATTGAGTCTCATCACTTAATACAATTATATTTGAACCGTAAATAGCTCTAATTTTCTTAAGGAATGTTAGTGATGTAAGCATGTTGCAACATCGCAAACCCATATGTAGAGAATTCTCCTCAATAATGGCTCGAATGCAACATAAACAACCTTACTCTTAAAACCTACTTACAATAGTATCATCAACCATAATCCTAACATCCCTCCTATCAAAATCAAATAGGAAGCTTAAAGATCTAAACCACAATAATATAGAATAACTCCCAACAACAATAAGCTTAGAATATCTGAAGCCATTCTAGATGAACATGAACGAAAATATATATAAGCACCATAAACAACTAGAGTAAATGGAGTTCTCTCCCTAACAAACTTGATAACTTTAACCATATTAACACCATAAATAAGGGAGAGAACCCCCAAATAAATCTAAAGTTAACAAAGCCAGTTGGCAAGGCAAAAGATTTATATATCTCTCCACTATAAAGAGAGGGGAGAATGATGAGTAGCAAAGCCATTTCCAAGATTATAGCTATAATTGCGGTCATTGTAATAGTTATAGCTGTTGCAGCAACCACTCTACTTCTCACACCTAGACCTTCACAACTCCAGCTACATCACCCTCTACAACACCTATAAGTTCGCCTACAAGCCCTACTCCATTACCTATACAGCCTATAGTTAACTTTAAAGTTGGAGCTTATGCTGAGTATATTATGAAGGGGATTGAGGATGATGAGTTGACGGTGATGGGAACGTATAAGCTAAGTGTTGATAGTGAGGAAAATTATAAAGGTAATTTATGTTGGCTACTATCTATGACTATAACTCAGAGAGAGGAGGAGGAGACGAAGATGATAACAACTTGGTGGATTACTAAAACTGAATATAATTTTGTTCATGGACGTATGCAAGTATATGTAGGTAATAATCTAGTAATGCAACAGGAATTTGATCCGGGTGAAATGCCCTCTGGAGTTGAAGAGCCGGAGCCTATTGATGTGAGGTATACTACTGGATATGAAACCATAACTGTTCCAGCAGGTACTTTCATAAACTGTCTTAGAGTAGAAGTATCTGGAGAAGGGGGTGTTGTCGTGAAAACATGGGCACATAGTAGCGTACCAATATGGGGAGTGGTTAAAACTGAAATGTATGAGGATAATGTGCTAACAATGACTACGGAGCTTACATCCTATGGTTAATATGGAACATATGCTCTTGATCATCGCATTATTAATGGAAGAACTGTTAGTAATGTGGTGGTTAAGAGCTGTTTTTATTAGCTATTGATTCGTGGGTTAAATATAAAAATTATTAATGTTTTAAAGCTTACTGGAATGATGGTAGTATTTTTTCTCCAATTATCTTTATGGATGTTTTCTTATCCGGTCCTATGGGTGAGCCTACAACAATTTGTGTAACTCCTGTTTTTAGGAGTTCTTCAATTCTTTTAATACAGTCTTGTGGAGAGCCACTTACTGAGAATGCAGACATCATTTCATCAGTTACTGCTTTCGATGCTCCTTTAAAGTCTCCCTTCCTTAATGCATCACTTATAGCTTTAGCTGATTCAATGTTTATTGAATGTCTTTGAAGAACTGTTTCAGGTGATCCTGCAACTATGAATGCAACAACTATTTTAGCTGCTTTTAATGCCTTCTCTCTATCTTCATCAACTGAGAAGGCAGCGTAAGCCGCAATATCTATACTACTAATACTTCTCCCAGCCTCCTCAGCACCACTCTTTATCTGACTTATAGCGTATTTGAAGTCTTCTGGATGAGATGCATTTATTAATACTCCATCACCGATTTGACCTGCTGTTTTAAGCATTAACGGTCCTTGAGCTCCAATATATATTGGTATTGATGCTTTAGGCTTGAAGGATAGTCTTGCACCACTAATCCTTATAACCTCACCCTTAAACTCAACCTTCTCACCAGCTAGAAGCCTCCTAATCACAGATACGGTTTCACTAATAGCTTTTACAGGTTTTATCCAGCTTATACCTAAACCCTCAAACGTTGCCTTATCACCAGGCCCAATACCTAAAACCGCTCTACCATTAGATAGCTCATCTATCGTAGCTATTGAAGCAGCTGTTTGAGCTACTGATCTAGTATAGGGATTTGTTACTCCTGTTCCAAGCTTTATTTTCTCAGTATTCAATGCTAGAGCTGTAAGCGTTGCATATACATCTCTGTTATTGTAGTGATCAGTTATCCATGTATACTGGAAACCATGCTCCTCAGCTAATTTAACGTATTCAACAATACTCTTAATAGGCTCCATAGGTACAAACTCAATTGCAAAGTAAACCATAGTGTCACCATGTGATGAATTTGTAATAGCTTATAAATTTTCTTACGGAATCCATTGAAAATGTAATGCCAGGATATCTATCAGCATCTAAATCTACAGGATTTATAGAAAAGAACTATAATTAAAGGAAGTTATAAATGAGAGATTATGCTAATAGGATTCAAACCATTCTAAGTAATAAAACTAGCTATATACTTTATCTAGAACTGATTAATGTGGTTTAAGCTTAATGTGAAGGAACTAAACCAGAGAATTTTCACTACCATATTTCACTATGTTAATAATTTTAATAGTATTTAGCGCTTGTCCAAAGTCTAGCTATGGGAACGCTAAGATTAGATATTACAACATAAACAACTTTCCAGTCTAGCAGTCTACCACAACATTATTTAAACAACAGAAAGAAGAATATAATTTTAAGCTAAAATAAAGCTAGTGAACATATATAAACAATTGAACATGGAGTAAACGTAAACAGCTATCTAAGTTATTTTGTTAATATAGTTCACATCTATTTCATCCTTTAAAGACGGTACATTAATATTGAATTCTTTACTATATAGTTTGATTTTTGCTCTTCTTGGCTCTATGAAGTTTATGTACATAGCTGTATTTGCAGATACGACATTACTTAGTAGACTCATTGATGGTGAGACAAGTATTGTTACTACACCATATTTTCGTATTTCAAGAATCCATCTTTCAAATACGCTAAGTTCTGAACTGTCTCTATATGGTATTAGGTTATGTGCCTCCTCAATAACTAGAATCATATCAAAATCCTTCTTCCTACCTTCCCTAATTTTCCTTTGCCATAAATCCTTTAATATTAGTGCATAGCCTACTTTTCTTTCAACCTCACCTCCATCAATAACTATAGCTCCATCATCAACGTTTTGAAAATCTAACATATCTTCACCTCCAGTAAATGGAGATATTTTCCTCAATAATGCTTCTCGAACGGTTAGCGTAACGGTATCATCTATCGGATAGTTACCTATATGTTTCACTAGATCCTTAATGTATACTTCACTACCAATTAAGCTAGATAATATCTTTCCAAGTAGATTTGTTTGAGGATCTGTTAGGTTAAGTGAAGCAGCAATTAAATCTCTAGCTTCAATAGCATCTCTTCTACTTAATATTCTAAACTTATAGTTACTGATACTAATTGTTGTGGATACCGCTACATTAGAGTATTCATCATTCCAATCAAAAACCATGACTTTAAACTTTTTTCTTAGTTTCCTTAATAAATACTTTGTAAAGCATGTCTTCCCAGTTCCAGTTACACCAGTAATTACTATTGGTGTAGTGAGTCTAATAAAGACAGGGCTAAATCCACTAAACCCTATGAAAACCATATTTCTAATTTTAATAGTTAAAGTCAAAATAGTAACTGCTGAAACTACTATGAGTAGGTTTAAGGCTACTAGTGGAATACTTGATAGCTGTATAAGCGGCTTCTTAACAATAAATAGCATTATTAATAGTAGAATTAGAAGTATAAAGTCTCTAATATTGAAGCCTAAACTTCTATTTTTCCTCTGCACATTAATAGAATTTTTAGTATGCTTATTAACATGGTAGTATTATTGGTTTTTATACTTTATATTTATTAAAGTTTATAAGAGCAGGCTATAGATTATTATAGGGTTAGAAGTGGAGTCAAAATTAATTAAATGCCCTAAATGTAAATGCTTATTTCTATCCGCCGAAGATTTAGAAAGCCACTATAATGCTTGGCATTCACCTGGAGGAATATATTATAGTAAGAAGGATAGGGAAGAGAGGGAGAAAGACAGATCTGCCTAGCTTTACAACTAAATAGTAATTATATTATTATTTGAATGAAAGCTCATAACGATATTGTTAGATTGCTTAGAATTCAGCTATAAGGCTTTGTGAACTTAAGCATGTTTATTACCAATATTTTACGATTTAGTACAGTTATTGTTTTAGTAGGCTCTGTGCATTTAATCCTAGTACTTGTTCCTTTTCATATTCTTTCAAAACGCTTCTCTTAATATTCTCTACTTCAGTTAATATGTTTCTCCCATCTACTATTGGATAATCTGATCCAAATATTATTCTTTCAAACCCTACTGTTTCTCTAATTTTCTTAATCATTTTTTCATTATAAAGTATATCTGTAACAGCTGACGTGTCTGCATATACGTTATCATACTTCCTCATGAGGTTTAAAGCCTCATTAAACCATATTCCAGGCCTAATTGCTGAGTAGCTTCCAATATGTGCAAGTACAAGTTTAACATTACTATATATATCTAGAACTTTATGTAGATATTTAGGATTTGCATCTTCTGAAAGCTCAGGTATTTCAAACGGTCCAGGATCACATCCAGTATGATAGAGTATTATTAGCCTATTTCTCTCACAAAACTCAAATATTTTACTAATATTTCTGTTTTCAGATGGATTAAAAAACTGTATTGTAGGTATAAGCTTAACTCCCCTTAAACCATGATTTTTGATTTCTTTAAGTTTCTCCTCAACATAGCTTATAGATTTATTAGGGTTTACCGATCCAAACCCTATAAGCCGTTCGGGATTTAAACTTACAAATCTACCTAGCTCCTCATTGCTTATAGCAATACCTGGATATATTAATGCTGCCTCATACATGAAGTTTCTTATCCAATCTTCTATAGGTGTTTGCCTACCTAAGCCACGTATAAATCTGCCGCCTAAACTATAGAATATGTTTTGTGAATTGCTAAATCTACTTCTAACTTTAGCTTTAGCCTCTTTACTATAAATATCGTTAGGATCAGCATCAATGGTTACTACTACACCTATATCAACACCAGCCCTATTCATTTCCCTTACTATATTTTCCCTATATGCTGAATGAATGTGGAAATCTATAATCATATATATACACTAATATATATTCTAGCCTCTTATCAATTTTCCGACTGTTCCAAAGGCTTTGTTAACTTAATCATGTTTTATTACCTCTATTTTGGTATTGTATCTTCTATGAATTCTTAGCTTTTATTTTCCTTATCCATGTTTGTTCAGTATGTATATTATTGATTTTAAGCATTAATGCATGCTTACCATCACATCTATCCTTCATGCATGGTATATAAT
>Ga0209394_1000468_pt1 | contig 31626 bp, 36 predicted proteins | sample JNZ201metaG_FD_184122 | JGI IMG/M metagenome (GOLD analysis project Ga0209394, IMG submission 184122) | Hot spring microbial communities from Jinze hot spring, China to study Microbial Dark Matter (Phase II) - JNZ 20120812A (SPAdes) (version 3) ...
AGCCGCCACCCTGTCAGCCTCAGATACTGCTTTGGCAAGCGCCCTATTGTCTCCTATTCTTAGGTCGCGCCTAAACCAATAAAAAGCCTTCATTTGCCGACTCCCTCAGAGCTGTAAGCCATCATCATTCCCTCCCTTCCAAGTTCCTCAAGCATCTTAGCGACAGCCTTTTTCTTTTTGCCTCCATAATTATGTCTATGGCTTGCCCTCTAAATTCCTTCGGTTTTTGTTTCAGCAATGCTTAAATATAGAGAAAACATAGCCTAACTGGAGTTATTAAAGCGGCAGATACGTCAGAAATCTGAGCAGTATTCTTACCACCAATAATCGTTGTGCTACCCGCTAAAATATTAACAACGATGATGACGAAAGCTACAATATTTTAAAGTCAGAATTAGACGCAGCCATCTAAATCACCAAATTCTTTTCCCATATCTAACCATTTGAGCCAGTAAAAATTTTCGAGCAAGGTTTTGGTGCGGGGTGGGGATTTGAACCCCTAGTTCTGGTGTCCTGGCACCAATAATAACTTGTTCGATCTGGCAGTTAAAGATTGCTATTGCTATATTAGTGCCCCTTACGCTGGACGTTTTACTAAATGTATGGCGAGTTCTCTTATGGGGTGATGCTGCCAGCATAGCTCAATCTTTATAGGATTTTGGATTCATATTAGGGTGCCAGCGGGATTCAAATTAAGAACGGCTGGAGAAATCTACCGCGAAATCCCCTTTTTTATCTTGTCAATCTAAAAGCATAAAAAATTGGATGAAGGATATGAGAGGAGTAACGAGTGTGCCTGGTTCATGGTTAGGGTTTACTTGGAGCTTTCGGTATTAATATCGTTGGCTAATCCGCTTGATTTGCTTCATAGTCAAACTAGGAATTTTATGGATGAGCTGAGAACTTTTGGTTTTGAGGCGGTATCCTGCAGGCAGGCTGTGGAGATGGATTTAGCGATTGAGCTCACTAGGAGGCCGTTGAGGGTGGGTGATGCGCTTAGAATATTAGAGGTGATGGATGCCTATGAAATTAGACTTTTAAGTTTAAACTCGAGAGATTTACTGTTGCTTGTCAACGAATATTTAGGGGAGACTTCTTTGAAGTTTGGTGACCTATTGCATTACGCTGGGGCAACACTCCTTAACGCTGATTACCTTTCATCTTGGAACACGGATGATTTTAATGAGCGGACTGAAGAATCCATAAATAATGTGAATGTAAGAAGAGGTCTGAAAACATAAAAGTGGGGCACGCCAAATATGACCTTGAGGTGGCTGCGGTGAGCAGCGTCGACATAGCGAAGCAGATACATGAGGACATAGATCAAACAATGAGAGGTCTAAGCGTAGAGGATCAGGAGATAGTGCTCAGAGAAGCACAAAACATAGTTAAAAGCCTAAGAAGAATAGAGCAAATAGCAAGCAAGGCTAAAACCCAAGCTTAAGCCCAGTTAACCTTATTCTCGCATATATCGAAGCTATCTGATTGAGATTACGTAAATCTATGCTAAAATTAAAAATTGTGGTATTTCCTCTCCATGCTCCTTTGTCTTTAACATCTCAACAGAGATTCGCTGGTCAGGGATCTTTACCTAGACGCGAAAGGAGGCGCATAGCTATGGAGGTTTTGAACGGTTTTGTGGTTTGGTTCGGTAATCGCGACTATGCGCCAAAAACCATAAAGGTTTATGTTGAGGCTGTTCAAAGCCTAGCAAAATATTATAATATACCCATAAGTCTGCGTTATGTGCGTCTTAAATATAGTGTAATGCAATACTAAGATTCCATAAGCAAGAGGAAATATCTCCCCTAAAGTAATGGATTCTCGCGTTTACCACATGGTCGATAATGGTGTAATAATTTAGTTGGTGGTGCCTCCTTCTTGGATTCTTTCGCCGCCACCCATCCGGCTCAACAATAGCCTTAACAAGTATTCTCTCGTAATCTCACTAAGATTCAGTTTTTTCGCCAGAGCCTTAGCAACTTTTGCATATTACATATACAATTACTATGTAATATGCTGGGCTCTTATTCAGCTTCGCCCTGCAGTAGGGGCATACGTTAGAGTTTTTGATGAGCTCTACCCTGCAGTACGGGCAGTAAACATATTCCGGCGGAAAAGGTCTTCTACAATTCATACAGGCACTGAATCTCACAGGAATAAGTTTCCCGCAGCTACCACACAAAACACACGGTTTCTTCTTCCTAGTAACTTCGCCAAAACCCATACCCCAATGCAAACCCTCACGAAAACTAACCAAACTCAACATCCCCTAACCCAACACAATAATTTGGTTTGAAAATCCTTATCCTACTCATACGTAGACGTAGATCTTTCGAAAAGTCTTTCAGGGCTCCATTCATTTTATCGACAAATATGCTCTATCAATCGTTAACATTTGTTGCCGTTGCGGATTTTATAAGAAACCTTTTAACTGGTTTAGTTTTTCCTAGAGATACCATTATGCATCTGTTCGGCGAGATAATCTCTCTTTTGATAGTATTTTTGATCCCCTCTTTCAATGAGGTAATTAAGAGTCAACTCTGATCGATTATTTTGATCATTTTAGGTATAGTTATAAGAATATATTTTGAGCTGGAAAGAACAGTTTTCCTCAAAAAGCTTTCTGAAGAAAATCTTGATGGATTCTCGCATTACTTTGGTTTTAAACATAAAGATTTGTTTGGTAATCCTATTCTGGTGGAGGTTAATCCTGCTGAGAGTTAATAGATTTGCAGTAATTTTCAGGTTACTTTGGAGAGGATTAGTTTTGCTGCTTCTTTCCTATTTTTTGCTAGGTCGAGTAGGGTGTTTATTAATCCTTTTTTAGATGCATCCATTACCTCGACGTAGAGGAGTTTCCCATCTTTATCATAGCCTAGAATAATGTCATTGTCGAGAAGCTCCTCATTGGCCAGTTCTCCCTCCCTAATCCTAAGCACTAGGACATCTACGTCGGGATCATATTTTATGGCTAGATCTATCTCCCAGACCTCTTCCTCCTACGAACAATATTCTCAATCCCACTACTATATATTGCGGTTACAATAAATACTTGTTGATCCCTCCTCTCATATATTACAGCTATTTTCTGATTAAACCTTACAGCGATGTATCGGTTAGTAACCGTATCATAGAGAATTTAATCAGGGCTCCTAACAATGCTCTCAATTAAATCTCTAGTCACCCCAATCCTCGAAAGCTCGTTAGCGATCTTATCCAAAACATGCCGACTGAATATGACCTCCAATATTCGCCCTCACAACCTACTTCCACTCATACTGTTATTACAAATGATTTTTGTAATTTTCATAGTTTTTATAATGATAGAGGATGCTGCCAGAAGGATGCTTGCCGCCCATGTAAGATGCTATCGTTTGTCTGGTCACTCAAAATAGTTTATGGGGCAGGCGGGGGAGGGATGAGGACTTCTACTGGCATAACTGGCCCAACACGAACGGAGGAGATAAGCCATCTCAAGAAAAGCTGCTCAAAGACATAAGAAGGGTAGTTACAGTCGAGTCTAAGATTTTATTAAGCGCAATCATGCCAGAAATAACCAGAGAAGGCAGATAAATATAGACGGTTCTCTCCTTAATAGTCTCAGTTTTACCCCTATTAGCGCGCGGCATATATAATCAAAAGAATAAATTCAAACCTAGATATAAATTTTTACCGGTAAAATGGTGCGGGGGGTGGGATTCGAACCCACGAACCCCTTCGGGACGGGATACCCCATCGCCTTTAGATCTTGAGTCCTACGCGCATACGGCGAGTAATAGCCATATGCTCCGCGCATCTGGCCTTCGCCTAATATTTGGCCTAGCTCTGCCACCCCCGCATTTACCGCCATATACTTTTTTAAAGTAAATAATATACATGCTTTCCATTAAATTTATCTATCTTTCCATTAAATTTATCTATTAAAGAGGCTTGAGGGAGCGTTGTTGAGCGAAGATAAGATCGTTGAGGTTATTGAGAATGCCAGTAAGAGCGTTGTGAACATTAATACTTTAAGGGTTTTTCATGACTTTTTTTATCAGGTTGTTCCTGTGGAGGGGATTGGTTCAGGCTTCATATTTGATGAGAGGGGATATATTTTAACTAACTATCATGTCGTTGAGGGAGCTGAGAGGATAATTGTCACATTGATTGATGGACGCGTCTATGAGGCTAGGCTTGTCGGTGCATATAAGGGTTTGGATATAGCGGTCCTGAAGATAGATGCCAATAACCTCGTGGCCGCTAAACTAGGCGACTCAGATAAGTTAAGGGTTGGGCAAAGGGTCTTCGCTATAGGAAACCCCTTCGGGTTAGCTGGTGGACCAACGGTCACGTCGGGAGTTATAAGCGCGCTGAAGAGAACCATTTATTCGGAGAGGGGGATCTTTAGGGATCTCGTCCAGACGGACGCAGCCATTAATCCAGGGAACTCCGGCGGGCCGCTCATAAATATTAATGGTGAGGTCGTAGCTATAAACACGGCTATAATACCCTTCGCTCAGGGGATAGGCTTCGCCATACCGATAAATGCTGCTAAAGAGGTTGCCAAGGAGATAATATTGCATGGTTACTATGCGAGACCCTGGCTTGGTATAGCTGGCGTAAGCATAAATAGGCGCATAGCCGAACACTATAATCTGCCGGTTGAACACGGCGTGCTTGTTGCCAGAGTAACTCCCGGAAGCCCAGCGGACAGAGCTGGGATAGAGCGGGGCGACATAATACTTGAGTTTGATGGTAAACGCATTAGCGGAATAGAGGATCTACATAAGATTATATCGGAGAAGAGACATGGTTACAAATGTGAAGCCTTAATTTTAAGGGATTTAAGAAGATTTAGAGTGGAGGTTATTTTGGAGAGAGAGCCCTAATCCGTTAGATGCGATAATGCGCCAATAATATATTATAGTTAACGCATATTTCTTATGATGGTTGGTTAAAATGCCAATAGACCCGGACTTCAATAAAAAGAGGAGGATCGTTGAGAATCATAGGGGGCATGCGGTCTGGGGACCAATTGAGCCGCCGACAAGGCTCGGGATACATGGAACAAGCGTCGCCGTCGATTGGGATATATGTGAGGGATGCGGAACATGCATTGACGTCTGCCCGGTAAACGTGTATGAGTGGGCTGAGACGCCGGACCATCCGGTTTCGGAGAGGAAATCTGATCCTGTTAGGGAGTCTGAGTGCATACAGTGCTTAGCGTGTGAAACCCAATGTCCAACACAAGCGATAAAAATCACCCCGCCCTAACTCTTTTTTAAGCCATCTAACCCTATATTGGCTGTATTGCGATTAAGTCCGCCCTCACGGTAGTGTAGGAGCGGGATAATGGAAGACATCAAGAGGATAATGTTGACTGCTCAGAAAAACGAGATCACTGAGCATCACGTTTATAGAAGGCTAGCTCAATCCATGAAGGATCCTGGCAACAGCTGTGTTTTAAAGAACATTTCAGACGAGGAGCTTAAGCATTATGATCTTTGGAGGAAATATACGCGTAAAGATATTGAGCCCAGCAGGTTTACAATTTTGAGGCACTTCTTAATCTCTAAGATTTTTGGGATAACTTTTGGAATAAAGCTCATGGAGAGGGGCGAAAGGAAAGCTCGCACCGCATACGAGAAGATAGCTGAATTTATCCCGGAAGCTTCCAGCATAATTGAAGATGAACATGAGAGGGAGCTCATGCGCCTGATCGACGAGGAGAAACTTAGATACGTTAGCTCCATAGTTTTGGGATTGAATGATGCGCTTATCGAGCTTACGGGGGCGCTCGCTGGCTTCACGCTGGCCCTGCAGGAGGCGCGTTTAGTTGCGATGACGGGGTTAATAACTGGGATTGCAGGGGCTCTCTCCATGGCTACATCAGAGTATTTGTCAACTAAATCTGAGGCGGATGCTAAGGATCCGATTAAGGCGGATGCATATACGGGTGTAACCTACATCCTCACCATACTACTTCTAATATTGCCATACATACTGCTAGATGAGATTTATGTGTGCATGGGCTTATCCCTGATGGTCGCGGTGCTGCTCATTCTCCTATTCATTTTCTACATCTCTGTGGCAAAGGATTTGCCTTTCAAGAAAAGATTCCTAGAGATGGCCGCGATGAGCCTCGGTATAGCTTGCCTAACTTTCCTTATAGGCTTCTTGGTAAGGATGTTTCTGAGCATAGAGATATAAGATAAAAAAAGGAGCGGAGCGATGATTTCAGGCAGATTGCGAGAAGCCTTTCACTCCAATTTCTTGTAGCAGATCCACCAGTCTAAGCACTTTATTTCTCCAGCCTTCTCCTGCTCTCTCCTCTTCTGGATCATTTCTACGGTGTTAGCTGGCGGGACAATCACGTTGTCACCAATTATCTCGTTATTGGGCCAGTTGGCCGGTATAGCGTAGCCTTTATCAGCAATTTGGAGCCCCCTCACCATCCGGAGAATTTCATCCATGTTTCTGCCGAGTTCCATCGGGTAGTAGAGTATTGCTCTGATAATGCCCTTCGGGTCAACTATGAAGACGGCTCTCACGGTTTGCGTTCCCGCAGCCTGCTTATGGCGCATACCTAACCTTGCGGATATCTCGCCAGTATTATCCGCAATTATTGGGAACGTTATCTCTACGCCGAGCTTCTCTTTAATCCACTCTTCCCACTTTAAATGCGCAAAAACCTGGTCTATGCTCAGCCCTATCAGCTCGCAGTTCAACTTCTGAAATTCCTCATATCTCTTTTGGAAGGCGACGAATTCGGTTGTGCATACTGGTGTGAAGTCCGCCGGATGGCTGAATAGGATAAACCATTTGCCACTATAATCGTCTGGAAGCCTAATCACGCCCTTAGTGGTTCTAACCTCCATTTGAGGGAATCTGTCACCTATAAGCGGCATCTTATACTCTTCCATAAAATGTCACCAATAAAAAATTGAGCGGGAAAAAGTGATATAAAATTTACCTACGAGAATCGGCTCAAAACGAGCATTTAAAACACAATTTCCAGCAGCTTCCATCAAGATTTTGCTGGTTTTCGAAGGCCGCGATAAGATTTTAGCTGAAGGTTCTTAAAGGATGGTATTTTCGGATTAATTCCTTAACTTTACTCACTATGCCAGCCGCATCTATCCCCTGTTCCGCGAGAAGCTCCTCCGGCTTACCGGAGTGCGGCATCTTTCTGACCGCCAATATATTCGGCCTTAAACCTAGCGACGCCACAGCCTCGCCGAGCCCGCCTTCCGGATAATGGTCTTCAACGGTTATTATGTGCTTTGTCTCCTCAGCGGCCTTAACTAAGGTTTCTATATCTAGCGGTTTCACTGAATAGCAATCTATAACTCTGATGTTGATCCCCTCGGCTCTCAGCTTCTCATAGGCTTTTAGTGCTTCGTGAACTGTTATTCCAGCCGCTATAACTGTCACTTCATCATTCCCGCTGCACCTAAGAACCTTAGAACCCCCGATGTGAAACTCCTCACTGTTATCGTATATGACTGGCGTTTTAGGTCTAGTCGTCCTAATATAGGATATGCCTTCATAGTTCGCCATAGCGCACGTAAGCTTCTCGGCGCTCACAGCGTCACATGGGTAAAGGACGACGCTGCCGAAGACCGCCCTGAAGAGGGCCAGGTCCTCTAAGCCCATTTGGGATGGCCCGTCCTCGCCTATTGAGACCCCGGCGTGTGAACCAGCTATTTTGAGGTTAGCCCTAGAGAAGGAAGCCATTCTTATCTGGTCGTAGGCTCTTGAGAGGAAGCATGCGAATGAGGAGAGGAATACGTCGAAGCCCTGTGTTTGGAGCCCAACCGCCACGCCGACCATGTTTTGCTCAGCAATATAGCATTGTAGGCTCCTTTTAGGAAACTTCTCAAAAAAGTATATTGTAAAAGTCGAGTTTTTCACGTCGCCGTCTAATACAACCATCTTCTCATTCTGCTCGCCCAGCTTAACAAGGGCTTTCCCAAAAGCTTCTCTTGTCGCAACCATTTCGCCCATTTTATACTCGGTTTTAATCGAGTATTTCCTTCTAGGCTCAATAGGGATCTTAGCCTCTATAAAGTTTCTCGGCTCGAAAACAGCGTCCTTTATTTTCGGTAAGATTTCTTTCTCCGCCCTGCTAAGCTCTTCTTTACTTAAAGCCCTCCCATGCCTATCCTCAGCGTCTTCAAGGAAGCTTACGCCCTTCCCCTTAACTGTCTTAGCTATTATGAAGAAGGGTTTGTCAGAATTCTTTGCCTCGTTAAAAGCCCTCATCAAGTCTTTAACGTCATGTCCATTGCACACCGTTACATTCCAGCCGAACGCTTTAACTCTATTAGCGTATTCTTCCCAGTTCCACTGGAACATTGTTGGCTCGCTTTGGCCCAGCCTATTCATATCCAATATAGCTACCAGATTCGACAACCTCAATTTGCCAGCTAAATTTAACGCCTCCCAAACCGAGCCCTCAGCGACCTCTCCGTCGCCGAGGAGGACGTAGACCCGTCTATCTATGCCTAAAAGCCTCTTGGCGTAAGCCATACCTAAACCTATAGATAAGCCTTGACCGAGCGACCCGGTTGCAACCCTTATGCCTTTAACCCTTGGAACGGGATGCCCCTCAAGCTCAGAGTCAAACTGTCTTAAGGTCATAAGCTTCTCTCGGGGGAAGACGCCTATTTCGGCTAAAGCAGCATATAAGATTGGGGCTGCATGACCTTTTGATAAAACGAACTCGTCGTTATCCAAGTAATCGATGTGCTTCGGATCCACATTTATAACGCTGAAAAATAGTGTTGCTATGATCTCGGCGCTAGATAAGCAGCTGGTTGGGTGACCAGATCCAGCTTTAGTCGTAGACCTGATACTATGCAGTCTCAGAATATTCGCAATATTTTCAATGTTCTCTTCAACACCCATTATAAGCACCTGCTTGAGAGGCCATAGAGATTCATTAACGTTTTGCATAAAAAACCTTTTAAACCTTATGGTTAAAGGATGGTTGGGTAATTTTCAGCAGTTTAACTGACACCACAGGTTTTAGCCGCATCTCCGGAAAGAATCTTAGAGTATTTAAAGGTAGAATCTTAAATTTTAAATATTGAGTGTGCACCTAATTGTGTTATTGGAGGATGAAAAAAGTGAAGTGCCCTGTTTGCGGCCAAGAAGCCAAGCTTGTGAAGGAGTGGGATTTAGGCCCTAGGGTTCACATAAAACTTTATGAGTGCTGCGGCAAGAGGTTTCGTGAATACATAAAGAAGTGAGCGTGCCACCGACATTATTGGCTCTGGGAAACATTAAACCTCAAACTCCCATATTTATACCCATGTAATCTCATATCTATGTTGTGGACTGGTAATGAAGACCACTCAGCTTGCGGGAATCTCTGTTACTGAAGTATTAAATAGTTCATTTTCCATTTATTTGAGTAATATAGGGATCTTCTTTCCGGTTTTTCTAGCCCTAAACCTTGTTAATGCCGCCCTAGCTAAGTTTGCCCTAAGCTTTTCACCGCCTTTTAATCCATTGAACTTTCCAGCAGACGGATCCATCACTCAAATAATTAATTATTTAGTCTCCTTAACACCAATCCTTTCTCTTACCTTTCTTTCATCTTGGATTTTAACGAACTTGGGTTGCGGTCTAGCTGCTAAATGCGCCTTCGACATTCTCGAGGGGAGAAGGGTGAATTTGAAAAGTAACCTCCTATTAACTTTCAAATCATTGGGAGAGATATTGGGCGTAAGCTTCTTTACAGGCATTCTCATTATCTCGGGGATTGCCATCCTCATAGTTCCAGGGGTAATTATAGCCGTGATCTTCAGCCTATCTATACCAGCGCTAATGTATGAGCAGCTAGGGGTCTTCGGGAGCTTAAAAAGAAGTAGAGAGCTAACTGACGGCGCCTGGTGGAAAACCTTTTTACTCCTCGCGGCGACGCTTGCATTGCTCATAGTGGCATACTTATCTGCCGAGATTATAGCAGCGGTAGCTATCCGCCAAAGTGCCGCTAGAATTATAGCTGCCATAATGGTTATCTCATTCGTTGAGCCAATATATCCTATAAGCATATCCTACTTCTATCATATTCTCAGGAGGCGGAAATCCGCCTATCAGCCTATAAGCCGCGAAGCAGCGTATCCTCAACGCATTCAAGATATGGGAGTGAAGGTTTGCTACAATTGCAGTCAGGTTCTGCCATACGACGCTATCTATTGCCCTAACTGCGGGCTGAGAGTCGCCTACTAATCTCCAATGAAATAGATGCCTTTTGTGAATAAAACTGTAAATTATTTCCATCATTACACTCGTTAATTGCATTTATTATTGAAGCTAAGGATAAATTAGGCGCGCTACTAAGATAAATTAATGAGAAAACAGGCTTATGTTAATCGGCTGGGGGATCCATTAGGCGATGGATTACTCCCTCGTTACAGAAGTGTATGAGAAGATCGAGAGCACAACCAAGAGGCTTGAAATGACCGATTACCTAGTTGACCTACTTAAGAAAACCCCTAAAGAAGTCATAGATAAGGTTGTATATTTGACTCAAGGTAAGCTTTACCCGGACTATGTGGGCATAGAGCTCGGCGTAGCGGAGAGACTGGCGTTAAGGGCTGTATCCAAAGTTGCGGGAAGGAAGGAGGAGGAGATCGAAGAGGATCTGGCGAGAACAGGGGACTTAGGTGAAACCGCGCAGAATTTCCTGGAGAAGAGGCGTCAAGTATCCTTCTTTAGAAAGCCGTTAACCGTGGAGAGGGTTTATCAGATCCTCGACAAGATAGCGAAAGCTACTGGAGAAGGGTCAATGGATTTAAAGGTGAATCTTTTAGCGGGTCTTTTAGCGGATGCTACGCCTAAAGAAGCAAAATATATTATTAGAACGGTCACTGGAAAGCTCCGTCTAGGCATAGCTGACATGACCATTCTGGACGCCCTGGCAATAGCTTATGGCAAGGGAAAGGGCGCGAGGGATGTTATCGAGAGGGCATACAATATATCCTCCGACCTAGGCAAGGTTGCTAAAGCCCTCGCTGAAGGTGGGCTTGAAGCCATAAAGAGCTTTCATGTCTCGGTCGGCAACCCGATTAGACCGATGCTGGCTGAGAGGTTAAGCTCCCCCGCCGAGATACTTGAGAAGCTTGGCGGTAAATGTATCGCTGAATACAAGTATGATGGCGAGAGAATACAAGCCCATAAGTCCGGTAGCAGTGTGACGCTGTTCTCAAGGAGACTTGAAAATATAACGAGCCAGTATCCGGACGCTGCGGAGCTAATTAGGGATCACATAAAGGCTGAAGCCGCCATAATTGAAGCCGAATGCGTAGCCGTTAACCTCGATACTGGTGAAATGATGCCCTTTCAGGAGCTCATGCATAGAAGACGCAAATACGATATTGAGAAGGCTGCAAAAGAGTACCCTGTCTCCCTCTTCGCATTCGATGTCCTCTACGTTGATGGGAAGGATTTAACGCTGGAGCCGTACCCGGTGAGACATAGGGTCCTTGAAGAGATTGTGGAGCAGGGCGAAAGGTTCCAGATAGCGAAATACTTAGTCGTCGATAATATTGATGACCTAGAACGCTTCTTCGAGGAAGCCGTTGAGGCTGGATGCGAGGGGCTTGTCTGTAAGTCGCTGAGCAACGATGCGGTCTACCAGGCGGGGGCTAGAGGCTGGCTCTGGATAAAATATAAGCGGGACTATAAGAGCGAGATGACGGACACAGTAGACCTCGTCGTTGTTGGAGCATTTTATGGTAGGGGGAGAAGAGCTGGAACTTACGGGGCACTGCTTTTAGCAGCCTACGACCACGATAATGACACCTTTAAAACAGTTTGTAAGTGCGGATCCGGCTTCACAGACGAGGATTTACAGAACCTTCCTAAAATGCTCGAACCATACAGGATTAATCATAAGCACCCGCGGGTCGACTCAAACCTTGAGGCGGACGTATGGTTCCTACCTAAAATGGTTATAGAGGTGATCGGCGCCGAAATAACTCTAAGCCCAATCCACACCTGCGCAAAAGACTTAATAAGGAAGGGAAGCGGGTTAGCGATAAGATTCCCAAGATTCACGGGAAGATATCGAACCGACAAGTCGGCTGAGGACGCTACAAGAGTGGATGAAATAGTGGAAATGTATAGGAGGCAATTAAAGAAGATAGAGGCAGAATAAAATTTATCAGAGAAATCAACTTAAACGCCTAAGCCAGGTCTAAGCCTTGAGCACTGCCCGGCCCGTTTAAGCAAAGTCTTTATCGCACGTCAGTCTTCAGCCGTTTCGACTGACGTGCTCTTTGCTTAAACGCAGTGCTCAAAGCCTACTTCCCGGCTTAGGCGCAATTATTTTTTGTTTTTATTCTTTATAAAACTTTTTACACAAATTTTTTAAGTTTTAAATATAAATATTTTTGGAGGATGGTTTTTGAAGATTCCTGTCGAGCGATTTGAAGAAGATTTGGATCTTGTTGTGAGTAGGCTTTGTAGTGGTGAGGGTGAGAGGGTTTGTCAGCAGATTTTGAGGTTGAGGGATAAGCTGATTTCCCTCTATAGAAAGAACCTTGTTAAAATCAATCATTCCGTTATGGAGCTTATATGCGCTAAATATCTTATCTTAAGCGGATACTATGTTGATGTGGAATACGCCTTAGACGGCATATCATGCGACATATATGCCTTGAAGGGATTGGGCAGCCTAATCGTTGAGGTTGAGACTGGTTATGTTCCACCTGAACATGCCGTCGACCCATCAATGTACTGTATGGTTAGAGTGACAAGTAAAATAGTCAGGTACAGTAGTTATGCGGAGAAATTTGCTTTAGCAACTCCACCATACTACATACTTTGCTTTTCGCCAGCATTGATTAAGCCGCCAAGATATAGGACGCCGAGCGAAATCAGGGAGATAAAGGCTTTATGCGACCTGTATTATAGTAATCCGCCAGTCACGATTGAGGAGATAAGGAATGCGCGCCTACACGCAATATATATAATTGATGTGGATAGGGGGGTTGTTAAAGAGACTGACCCAAACACTTATCTGGAGAGGATGCAAGAAATCTACAAGTGGTGAGGGATCTTGAAGAAAATCACGCTGCTGATTCTGCTCTGCGTGCTTACGACTACAATCTGCTTCCTTTTTGCCGGGAACCCGCTGCTCGACACCCTGTATTTTAGCGGTGAGAACATTAGGAGGGGATATTTTTGGACCCCGATAACATCCCTCTTTATCCACGCTGACCTAATGCATCTAATTGGAAACATGGTTTTCCTCTATATTTTCGGAGGCGCTTTGGAGAAAGAGGTGGGTTCCGCTAAAACTATGCTGGCGTTCTTTTTAGGAGGGGCATTATCTTTCATTTTAAGCCTATACTTTTATGGCTACGATGTTAAGATGGTTGGCGCCTCAGCGGCTATCTTCACATTAGCATCCATAGTTATGCTCATTAAACCGCTTAAATTTTCATGGATTTTCCTAATGCCCCTAGGGCTTGTCGCAATCCTATACTTCATATACAATCTCTTAGCAGTCTACTATCTCACCAGTAATGTCGGCATAGGTTACTGGGGGCATATCATGGGCTTCCTGATAGGGCTGCCTTTCGGGATCTCCTGGAGCCGCGGTAAATGGAAGATAAACCTGCTGATAACCGCGGCGCTTTTAATGCTCTACTTGTTTGCGGCTTCCATCATAGCGGGAGCATTATTTTGAGATCTCCTTAGAGGGATGTTTTCCCAAAAACGTTAAGAGCGGAATAACATCACCTTAGAATAATTGATTGTCATGAAATAGTGTTTAAAGCGCATTCGGGGGGATCACCATAAGGGTTTACTTTGGGGTATGCGGGATCGGATTCGGGCATGCTGGAAGATGCATACCAATAGCTAACAAGCTTAGAGATATGGGCGCCGAAATATTATTCTCAACCTATAGGGATGCGGTAGAATATATTAGGAGGGAGGGATACCCTGTTGTTGAGCCGCCCTCCATGGACGTTATGGTTAAATCAGATGGAACAATAGATTTTAGGCAGACGGTTGTTAACCCCGGTCCATTCTTAGCAGCCTTCATATTCACTAGGCAGGTTGAGGCTGAAATCAGGTTTCTTAGAGCGTTTAAGCCCGACATAGTTGTTTCAGATTCACGCGTTTCCCCCCTCATAGCCGCGAGATCCCTAGGTATCCCGGACGTATGTATAGTTAATCAATTTAAAATCATGATACCTAGGAAGAAGAGGCTTCTCAGGCTTGCAAAGATAACTGAGACCGGGGGGCTTGCAATAATCGGTAAGATTTGGGTTGGCTGCGCAGCCCCCCTTCTAGTTCCGGACTTCCCGCCACCATACACGATATCCGTCGAAAACCTGAAAATGCCGATGAGATACTATAGGCATGTAAAATTTATCGGCCCAATCCTACCCACCTATCCGGATGAGCTGCCAAGTAGGGAGGAGCTGCTCGAAAAGCTCGGCCTCGACGGCGATAAGCCGCTGATATTTGCGCCTATAAGCGGACCATTTAAGGAGAGAGCCTATATAATTGAAGTTTTGAAGAGGATTTTTAGAGAGTTCCCTGAAGACTATCAGATCGTCATGTCTACTGGGAGCCCGGAGAACCCGATTCAAGCCACTAGGTATAAGCGGAACTTCATAGTTTATAACTGGCTTCCAAACAGGTTCGAGTATTTGAAGGCTGCGGACCTCGTGATCTCTAGGGCTGGGCATGGAACTTTAACGCAAAACATCTGTTACGGTAAACCCATGGTGCTCATACCGACGCCAAGCCACACAGAACAAACAAACAACGCGATGAGAGTCAAAGAGATGGGCATCGCGGAGGTTATAGAGCAGGGTGAGGTTAACGTGAATTCCCTCCTCAACGCTGTTAACAAGATTTTATCGGATGAAACCTACAGGAGGAATATTGAGGAGATAAGGAGCAAGGTTATCGGCATGAACGGATTAAGAACAGTTGTGGAGACGATTTTAGGCTTAGTGAGAGATAGATGTAACGCCTAGCGTTGGTTGCCGCCCCTATAATTTAGCCCCAGCACATATATTTCAGCGCTCCTCTTTCTGCTCGCCTCAGGCTTTATAATCCTTACTTGATGAAAATGCTCTTTAACCTCGCTTAAGAATTGATGGAATAAATCTCCCTGAAAAACTTTTGTGAAGAAATTTCCGCCTTTCCTAAGCGTGGAGAGGGCTATGTTCAGCGAGAACTCCGCGAGCTCTATTTGCCGCGCATGATCTAGCTCCCAGACCCCGGAAACATTCGGCGAGACATCTGATATAACTGCGTCGGCTGGTCTCGGCAAAAGATCTTTGATCTTCTTTAATGTCTCAGGGTCTCTTATGTCGCCAACGATGGTGCGAACATTATCGAAGTTTAGCGGCTTTATCTCTTTAATGTCCACCCCTAAGACAAAGCCCTCGTCGCCAACTAGCTGCCTAGCGGCTTGAAGCCATCCTCCTGGAGCAGCGCCTAAGTCTACGACAACGTCTCCACGCTTTATAAAACCATATTTTCTCGCTGCCTGCAGAAGCTTGTACGCTGCACGCGACCTATAATTCTCCTCTTTAGCCTTCCTGTAGTAATAGTCTCTTTTCCTCAAAAGCCGTTGATCGGGCAAATAAATATTCACCGTGAGCATGGAGTACATGTATTACGTTTGATCTTCTTTAAGCACCCACTGCACCAGTTTCTCACAATTGTTCGGTGAAATCTTTCCACCAGCACTACACTTTGCGTTCTCCTCGCATGAGATGCATGGGCAGTCCAATATTGAGTCTATGGAGACGATGTGGCGCTTTGGATACAGCCTATATGTCCACCGTCCCTTCGAAATCTCAGGTTTTCGATAAATCAATCCCTTACTTTCAAGTCTAATTGATATCCTAGACCCCTCCCTGCTTGTGGCGTTAATCTCGCGCCAGAGGTCTGACTGCAATATTCCCTTCTCACCGCTCCTCATTATTATTTCAAGAGCTTTCTGCTCGAGATCATTATTTCTCGGCATAATCAGGCTCTCCTCAAATCTTCTCAGCTCTCTTAAGTAAAAATATCTGTAATCCAGAAATATAAAGCATATTAGGCGGGTTAAGCAGATAAAAGCGCTAGTCTTAAAAACCGCTAGTTTTTAAGACCCCGCCCCTCTTATAATATCTTATGCAAAAACCGGAAGGCTATTGTCTGGGCATAGAGAGTACAGCCGACGATTTCGGGGTCGGAATAGTGTCTTTTAGCGGCGAGGTACTCGCCAACGTTAACGATGTTTATATCCCGGAGAAGGGAGGCATTCATCCAAGGGAAGCCTCAAGGCACCACGCTATGGTTGCTGGCAGGGTCATATCTGAAGCGTTTAAGAGGGCTGGGATAAAGCCGAAAGAGGTTGACGTCATAGCTTTTTCGCAGGGTCCGGGTTTGGGTCCATGCTTGAGAGTTGGCGCGACGGCTGCGAGAGCCTTAGCATCATATTTAGATAAGCCTCTTGTGGGAGTCAACCATTGCTTAGCCCACATAGAGATAGGTAGAATGGTTAGTGGAGTTAAAGACCCCGTAACGCTCTATGTTTCTGGAGGCAACACTATTGTGGCTGCTTTTGAAGCAAGGAGATATAGGGTTTTCGGTGAAACCCTAGATATCGCCGTTGGAAACTGTCTAGACGTTTTTGCTAGGGAAGCTGGTTTAAAGCCTGAAGCCGGTAAGCCTCTAGGGGCAATAGTTGAGGAATTAGCGTCGCGAGGTAGAAGGTTTATTCAGCTGCCATACACTGTTAAGGGGATGGATTTATCCTTTAGCGGACTACTAACAGCCGCAGTCAACCTTTTACGTGAAGGAAAATATCCCCTTGAAGACATATGCTACAGTTTTCAGGAGATAGCGTTCGCCATGCTCACGGAGGTAACTGAAAGGGCGCTTGCGCACACGGAGAAAAAGGAGGTTTTATTGACTGGGGGTGTCGCAGCAAACAGGAGGCTGCAGAGCATGCTGAACGCGATGTGTGAGGAGCACGGCGCACGCTTCTGCGTTGTGCCCAAAGAGTATGCTACTGATAACGGAGCCATGATAGCTTGGACCGGGGTCCTATGCTATAGGCATGGTTTGATAACCCCCATTGAGAAGAGCTTCGTTAAGCTGAAGTGGAGGCTTGATGAGGTAGAGGTTCCATGGGTTTATGGTTAAATCTAGGAGAATAAAGGTGAGGTGGTGGGATGGGCGTCCTGATAAAGAAGGGTGCTGAGGCAAGCATCTACCTCGAAGACTGGTGCGGCATGAAGGTTATATTTAAGAGGAGGCATCCGAAAAAGTACCGTATACCTGAACTTGACAGGGTGATTCAAATACAGAGGACTAAGCATGAGCCGCAGATGATCCATAAGGCTAAGGAGGCGGGCGTTCCTACACCAATAATATTTATGGTTGATTTAGAGGAAGCTACGATAGTTATGGAGTATGTTGAAGGCAAGCAGATAAAGCAGATACTTAATGACTTAACGCCGGAGGAGAGAATCAAGATATGTCGGCAAATAGGTGTACTTATAGGTAAACTGCATAAAAGCGGAATAATACACGGTGACCTCACAACCTCAAACATGATCCTGACAAAATACGGGAGCATAGTTTTCGTGGACTTCGGCTTAAGCGAGCAGAGCGTGGATTTGGAGGAAAGGGGGGTAGACCTGCATTTAATGAAGAGGGCTTTAACCAGCACACACTACGAGCACGCTGAAGAGTGCTTTAAGGCGATCATGGAGGGCTATAGGGAGGTAATGGGAAGCGAAGCTGCGGAAGAGGTTTTAAAAAGGGTTGGGGAAATAGAGAAGAGAGGTCGATACATAACGGAGAGGTGAGGTTGAGGATTGCAGCCTAAAGGGTTCCCGTATGGTAGGCTAATATTTTTTGCGACCGGAAACATTCATAAGTTTAATGAGGCTAGAGTTGTCTTAGCGGAATACGGTATATCGGTTGCCATGCTCAAAGTCAAAACATTAGAGATCCAAGACGACAATATAGAGAATATAGCGAGGACAAGCGCCTTGAACGCTGTACGCGAGCTTAATTTACCGTTAATCGTTGAAGATGCCGGGCTGTTCATAGAAGCCTTAAAGGGTTTTCCAGGACCATTCTCCTCATACGTTTACAGGACGATAGGGTTAAGTGGAATAATTAAGCTCCTGGAAGGGGTGGATGATCGAAGGGCGCAGTTTAAGTCTGCGGTCGCATTCTGCAATCCCTGTGGCGAGCTGAGATGCTTTCTCGGCATATCTAACGGTAGGATTGCTAGGGAGCCTAGAGGGAGCGGTGGCTTCGGATTTGACCCAATATTTGAGCCTGAAGAGCAGCCTGCAAAGACCTTCGGTGAAATGAGTATTGAGGAGAAGAATCTTTTCTCACACCGCGCAAAAGCCCTGAGGAAGTTCGCTGAGTGGTATAAGGCTTGGTCCGCCCTCTAAAACCGAAAAATATATTTTCGTCTCCACCCCCTTTCTTGTTTCAATAGATTTAAGGGTTTGAGAAGATATGCCGATAGTTGATCCATTGAAAAGGAGCTTAGCGCAGAAGAAGAGGCTATACTTAAAGATATGTAGAGACTGCGGTGTTAGAAACGCTCCAACCGCTGAAAAATGCAGAAAATGTAGGAGCAGAAACTTGAGATGGAAGAAGCGGGAGAAGACCCGATAGCTGTAATCTTCACCCAAAATAATGCCGCCTACTTCCCCCTTCGGTGAATCATTTATTGAATCCGCTATCTGGCGGAGTAAACCTATATACGTAACTTGCACTGCTGGTATCGCCGCATTTAAATCTTATGAATCTTATGTTGAGCGATCACCCATCTTAAGGATGACTTCCACTTGGCAGTCAGGAGGTATCTTCATTTTCTCCATCCATGAATCCCCAACGGCTATCATCGCGAATATTCCCGCAACCTCAGCTTTCGCCTTATAGACGAGGTTTAGAAGGGCGTTTTGGGTCTCCCCGCTCTTTATAATATCGTCAACTATTAGAACGCTGTCGCGCCTCTTAATAGAGTCTCTCGGAATATACAGCGTTAAAGTGTATCCCGAGTTACTTAACACGTATGTTTCTTCGAGGAATGATGAGACCCCGACCTCCTTATTTGATTTCGCTATAACTAGGTTGACGCCTAAAGCATTAGCAACCATCGTTGCAAGAGGGACTCCGTCCACGGCTGCGGTTAAAACCTTCGTTATTCTTTTTCCAGCAAACCGCGCTATCGCGTAATTTGCGGCCTGCCTCAGAAGCATTATATCGCTTATAAGGAGGGTATTATCGAAGTATCCATCGCTATTAAACTTTAATCTCCTCCTAAATTCGTTCTCTAAACCAACTATCTTCGATAACGTATTCCATAGCTGGCGGGCTCTCTCCTTATTTGGGAGGACATGCCCCTTAGCGTACCTGCTCAGAACAGTCACGGGCAGATCGGTTTTAGCGGCGAGCTCCCTATAAGTATAGTGTTTTTTCGCCGTTCGAAGCAGCTCTACTGTCGCTAGGCGGAACTTTAAATCTTCAGCGTGGGTTGAAGCCTTAACCTCATCTGACGTTAAATCATTAAGCATAATGTCCCCTCCGAGACTAACAGGAGACTAACAGCATTCATTTGGCTATTCAGAGATAATCTTATTTTTCATCCTTTTTTCAGTAGTTCGAAAACCAATCCCGTAAAGTTAGACGAAAAAAATGAGAAGCAAATTGAAATAAAATTGTTTCTCGCCCAATTTGGCGTTAAGGGTAAAAGTCGTAAAATATTTTGATGGAAAATTTATGAAAAACGCTTCTTTAATTTATTTAAGATATAGAGCGATTTCATAGAAGAATGATTTATAATTATAATGTGGACGTAAAAGATGCGTCAGAAAAGTGCTGATGAGATAAAAAGCGTTTATCGCGATTACTTAAGAAAATCCTAAATAATGGATTACTCTTGAAAATTTTAGAAAATTAAAGAGGTTTACGGGAGAGGGTTAACGAGCCCTATGGGCGGCGAGCAGGGTTCGAGGAAGGGTAAGGTTAGAATCATATATAAGCCGGCTAAAGAGATAGTTATACTCGATTACTTCCAGTTTTCCAGAGATGCCTTAGATCAAATGTTCGCCCGCCTGATACATTCGGGTTTACCGGTGATAGCTCAGTGGGCTGAGGGATTAATATTCGTTTACTTTCCTTTAACACCTGACACCAATGAGCTGATGGAGAATTATCTCAGGGGCAGAGTCTTCTGGAGCTCCGTAAACTTCGCTTTAATGCCAAAATATTCCCCATCGATTAAAGTCGGCGGTTTAGAGATACCCGTTCTAGACGTTTCAGACCACCCGGTTCTGGTAGAGGTTGCACGTTGGCTGAAGAAGCACGCTAAACCAGACGTGAAAACCCCAACGGGCATTGTTAGAGGCGACCAATTGACACAGTGATAACGTAAGTCCTCTCTTTTATAAAAAACGATAAATACTACTTTTACCTTTAATTCTTCTAACCCTTCATGTGAAGGGGGAATAATATATTGTTCGGCTACGCTGGCAGGATTTTGAGAGTTAACTTGTCAACTGGGAAGACTTCATTCGAACCGCTGAAGGAGGATTTGGCTAAAAAGTATATTGGCGGCATAGGTTTAGGCATAAGGCTGCTAATCGATAACTCGAAGCCTGGCATCGATCCGCTGAGCCCGGAGAACCCGCTTATACTTACAACTGGCCCCTTCAGCGGCACTGTTGCGCCTACTGGCGGTAACGGGCACGCTTTTGTCGCTAAGTCCCCGCTAACTAATGGGGTTGGCGAGGCTAAGTCGCATGGATTCTTCGGCGCGGAGCTTAAGAGGGCTGGTTACGACGCAGTTATATTCGAGGGTAAAGCCGAGAAGCCAGTTTACGTGTGGATAGATGATGACAGCGTCCAAATAATGGACGCTAAGCACCTTTGGGGTAAGTCGCCGCAGGAGACCGAGGATATCATTAGGGAGGAGCTAGGCGACTACTATATCCGCGTAGCTGCGATAGGTTTGGCAGGCGAGAAGCTCTCACGGATAGCGTGTATAATGAATGATAAGACCAGGGCTGCTGGAAGATGCGGTCTGGGCGCAGTTATGGGCTCAAAGAATCTTAAAGCCATAGCCGTTAGAGGGACTAAAGATGTACCGGTAGCTAAGCCTGAGGAGTTCCTAGAGTTCGTTAAGGTTCTGCATGAAAGGATGAAGGGGCCCGCAACGGTCAAGTATAGGACTCTTGGAACACCGCAGAACGTTTTAGTCCATAATTCTCTCGGCTGCCTGCCAACGAGGAACTTCACGAACGCCGTCTTTGAGGGCGCCGAGAAGGTTAGCGGCGAATACCTAAACATGCGTTTCGTCACGAAGATCATCGGCTGCTCATCATGCGCCATGAGGTGCGAGCACATAGCCGTTGTGCCGGAGGGACCATATAAGGGGACTATGGCTAGGGTTGAATATGAACCATTATGGGCTTTCGGCCCCCACTGCGGCGTCGATAGAATGGATGCGATAATTAAAGCCATAGACCTATGTAACTACTACGGCATGGATTCCATATCAGCCGGCAATATAGTTGGGTTCGCGATGGATTGCTATGAGCATGGAATATTAACCAAGGATGATACCGGCGGGCTGGATTTGAGATTTGGTAACGCTGAAGCCATGGTTAAGCTCGTTGAGATGATGGGTAGGCGCGAGGGGTTGGGCAACATTCTGGCTGAGGGCGTTAAGAGGGCTGCTGAAATTATAGGGAAGGGCGCTGAGAAGCTCGCCAATCACATTAAGGGTCTTGAGATGACAGGCTACGATATTAGGGGGTTGAAGACAGCCGCCGTAGGCTACGCTGTCTCATTCAGGGGAGCCGACCACAATAGGCATGGAGCCTACGCCCTAGACATAGCCGGAAAGGTTGATAGATTTAAGTTTGAGAAGGGGAGATCTAAGCTCGTCATCGAGATAGAGGATCTATACACGATAATTGATTCGCTCATAGTCTGCAAGTTCTCTAGGGGCGTCTACTATAAGGGATTCGAAGATCTAGCCAAATACTACACGCTCGTAACAGGGATAGAGATGTCAGCTGAAGAGCTGAGGCGGACAGGCGAGAGAATAAACAACCTGGCTAGACTATATAATATTAGGGAGGGCTTCACGAGAAAAGACGACCATCTGCCAATTAAAGTTATGACGACTCCAATACCTGATGAAACTGTGTCGAAAGGTAGCTACATAACTCAGGAGGAGCTGGACTTCATGCTCGACGACTACTACGCGAACAGGGGCTGGACTAGAGATGGGGTTCCAACCCTCGAGAAGCTTAAGGAGTTAGGCTTAGAAGACCTAGCTTACATCGTTAAAGATAAGCTTTAATAACAGCGTTAAATTAATTTAATAAGTTTCGCGAGAGGAGCCATATGTCCCATATACATGCGAGAAAATTCGTTTCAGCTGACCCGGATAAATGCGTCGGATGCAGCGTATGCGAGTATATATGCTCATTCGAAAAGGAGAAGGTATTTAACCCCCTCAAGTCGCGTATAAGGGTTGTCCGATTAGATACTGTTGTAAACATGTCTATTGCATGCAGATTATGTGAAGACGCCCCATGCGTAGCAGCGTGCCCACGTGACGCGCTCAAGCAGTCTGAGGAGACAGGCATAGTTATGGTTGACGAGGACAAGTGTAATGGATGCGGATGGTGCATTGAGGCGTGCGACTACGGGGCGATAATGCTCCACCCAGATAGGAAAGTCGTGTTTGTATGCGACACATGTAATGGAAGCCCCAAATGCGTGGAATGGTGCCCGGAGAAAGCCCTAGACTTCATAACAAAGGACGTTTTAGCCCAGAAATCAAGGATAACTGCCGTGAAAAAACTCTTCCACGAAGTGTTAAGAACATAGAGGCATGAGCAGCATCCAAAAACCACTTACTCACTTATTATTTTTTTAACTCTCTAGTTTACATCGGCTAAAACCTCCCACACATTTTTGCATTATCTGGAACTCCACAATTATGAGTTTTAAGTCAATTTTTGTACAAGAAAGATTTAAATAATTCATCAATATACATTTTTTGGCTGTTATGTATGGTGATGTGCATGGGTGACCTAGTTTGGTGTGGTGCATGAGACCCTTAAGAATATGAACCAAAAGCCCGTGGAGTTTAGGAGGATCTGGTGGAAACAGCCCATAGACGTGTTTTTAAAGCTCTGCGATGATTATAGCCGCGCTTTCCTCTTTGAGTCCATGGGTGATGGCGGGGACAGATCCAGATTCTCCTTTATAGGTTTCGACCCGGAAGTGGTTGTGACCATTAAAGATGGGTTCACCCGTATAGGCGGAGAGAGACTGAAAGTTGACGACCCAATTGACGTTATTAGGGCTTTTATAGGCGGACGCCGATCTCACAGCAGCTGCCTCAGGTATGTTGGCGGAGCTGTTGGATATATATCTTATGATGCTATACGCTATTGGGAGGATCTGCCAAACAAATCTGTAGATGACTTAGGTTTCCCAGACGTTGAAGTAGGCATATATAACGACGGCATAATCTTCGATCACCTAAATAACGAGGTATTTTACTTCTATAGGGGTAGGGACAGATACGATGAGATAGAGAGAAAAATCGGCAGGGAACCAAACATACCGGAACTATCGTTCACGACACCGAAGGTGAATATTAGCAGAGACCGGTACGATAAAATAATTGATAGAGCGAAGGAATACATCTTTTCAGGGGACATTCTCCAAGTAGTGTTATCCAAGAGGTATAGCTCAAGTTTCGAGGGAGGCTTACAGAAATTTTACTTGAATCTAAGGAGAATCAACCCGTCGCCTTACATGTATTTCCTCAAGATGGATGATCGATTCATAATTGGGTCGAGCCCTGAAACTCTTGTCAGGGTTGAGGGCGAACTGGTTGAGACCTACCCCATAGCTGGGACAAGGCCTGTAACCGGGGACGTGGAGAGGGATAAAGCCTTAGAGAAGGAGCTCCTTAACGATCCGAAGGAGATAGCTGAGCACGTAATGCTTCTGGATTTAGCTAGGAATGACTTAGGCAAGGTTTCAGAGTTCAACACAGTTAGGGTTGCCGAACTCATGAGAATATATAGGTACAGCCACGTCCAGCACATAGTCTCAAAAGTCGCCGGTAAACTGAGAAGAGACTGCGACTGCTTCGATGCGCTTAAAGCCGTCTTTCCCGCCGGCACGGTATCCGGGGCGCCGAAGATTAGGGCGATGGAGATCATTGATGAGCTTGAAGGTGTTCGCAGAGGCCCGTACGCCGGCGCCGTAGGCTACTTCTCTTATAACGGCAACATGGATCTGGCGATAACTATTAGAACCCTGTTCGCTAAAGGCGGCAAAATGCACATACAGGTTGGAAGCGGCATAGTTGCCGACTCCACGGCGGAGAATGAGTGGCTTGAGACAGAGTTTAAGGCTAGGGCTTTAATGAAGGCTCTGGAGGAGTCTGAGTGACTGTTCTGGAGGGGTTAAGGAATGAAGATCCTTATAATAGATAACTACGATTCGTTCGTATATAATCTCGTTCAATACGTTGGCGAGCTGGGCGGAGAGCCAATAGTTTACAGGAACGATAAAATAACTTTGAAGAAAGCTGCAGAGATAGACCCGGACAGGATAATCATATCGCCGGGTCCAGGCAGCCCAGCCGACAGAAGGTATTTTGGGGTATGCTCTGACATACTGTTGAACTTGAGCGTAAAGGTGCCGACTTTAGGTGTCTGCCTCGGGCATCAGGGGATAATACATGTCTTCGGCGGCAGAATAATTCCAGCTAAGAGAGTAATGCACGGTAAGACAAGCCTAATTTCACATGATGGAAAAGGGATCTTTAGGGGCGTCAAAAATCCATTCGAAGCCACCAGATATCATTCGCTAGTCGGCGAAGAATCCTCTCTGCCATCCTGCCTAAAGATTACAGCCAAATCCCTAGATGACGGTGAAATCATGGGCGTTAGGCATAGGCTGCATCCCATAGAAGGCGTACAGTTCCACCCTGAATCTATACTGACCCGGGAAGGCAAGAAGATAATTAAGAATTTTCTGGATTGGGGTGTTCAGAATGATAGTTGAATGCATAAAGAAGGTTGTTGAAGGCCAGAACTTAACTTATCAGGAAGCATGCGAAGCGATGAGGGAGATAATGAGCGGGGCTGCGACCCCGGCGCAGATAGCCGCCATTCTAACAGCGATGAGGATTAAAGGCGAAACCATTGAGGAGATCTCAGCCTTCGCATCCGTGATGAGGGAATTCTGCAATAGAATTCAGCCGAATATTAAGGGGAGGATCATCGATACGTGTGGAACGGGCGGAGACAAAATAAAGACGTTTAACGTAAGCACGCTGGCAGCGCTCGTAGTTGCCGGCGCAGGGGTCCCGGTCGCCAAGCATGGGAACCGGTCTGTAACGAGCAAGATTGGAAGCGCTGATCTTCTCGAGCGGCTCGGATTAAACCTAAATGCTGAGCCCGAAGTCGTCAAGAAGGCTATTGAGGAAATCGGCATAGGATTCATGTTTGCCCCAAAATTTCACCCAGCGATGAGGCATGTGGCTGGACCGCGTAGAGAGATCGCCATAAGAACAGTATTTAATGTTCTCGGACCATTAACTAACCCAGCTGGGGTTAAGGCGCAGCTCCTCGGAGTCTTCGACGAGGCTTGGCTTAAACCCATCGCGCTGGTTCTTAAGAAGCTTGGCTGCGATGAGGCTATGGTGGTGCATGGGGTTGACGGGCTCGATGAGATCTCGGTGATCGGCAAAACGTCGGCTATCTGGCTTAAGGAAGGCGACCTAAAGCCCCTTGAGTTAACCCCTAAGGATTTCGGCTTCCACGCCGCTGAAGCATCCGACTTGATTGTTCAGAGTCCGGATGAATGCGTTGAGCTATCGTTTAGGCTACTCTACTGTGACCCGAAGGTTGAGGACCCGAGGCTCCGCATGGTCCTCATGAACTCGGCGGCGGCACTGGTCATCGGGGGTGAAGCCGATGACTTCAAGAGTGGCGTTGAAATCGCGCTAGAATCCATCGCCAGCGGCTCAGCGTATAGGAAACTTAAAGACCTCATTAAGACATATGGTGGGGACCTATCGAGGCTTGAGGAGCTCGAGAAGAGATATGGGTGACTTCCTAGATTTGCTGGCTGAGGCGGCTATAAGAAACATTGATAGTGGATACTATCAATGTGGCGCTCTAGGTGGGCTTCCCCAGCGAGGTGTAGGTAGAAGCCTTAAAGAAGCCATACTTAAGTGTAGGGGGGCCGCTATCATATCTGAGATTAAGTTTGCGTCGCCGTCAGCCGGGATTTTAAGGGTGGAGAGAGACGTGGGGAACATCGCTAGGAGCATGGTTGAGGCTGGGGCTGCTGGAATATCTGTTTTAACGGAGCCAACGTACTTCTCCGGTTCACTCGAGACTTTAGCTAGAGCCCGCCTATCCGTCGACGCCCCCGTACTCATGAAGGATATAGTTTTAAGCCGGCGCCAAATCGACGCCGCATATAATCTTGGGGCTGACGCCGTGCTTCTCATAGTGGCGCTTTTCAGGCGCGGGTATTGTGAAGCCGGTCTCGATGACATGATAGATTACTCTCATAGCAGGGGGCTTGAAGTCCTGCTTGAGGCTCATGACGTTGAAGAATTCAAGATGGCTCTTTTGACGAAGGCTGATATGATTGGCATAAATAATCGGGATCTGAGAACCCTTAGAGTTGACATCAATACGACTAAGGCTATTCTTGAGAGGGTGGGGAAAAGCGAAGCCGGCGGCAGACCCATAGTCAGCGAGAGCGGTGTGAAGTCTCCAGAGGATATACGCTTCCTAAAGAAGTGTGGCGCCGACGCTTTTCTAGTCGGGACCTCCGTGATGTCTGCCGGAAACATTAAGGATTTCATCAGGGGCTTGGTGAACGCCATATGAGGAGAGTTAGGGTTAAGATATGTGGCATAACTAGGCTGGAAGACATATATACGTCTATTAAAGCCGGCGCCGACTCACTGGGGTTCATAGTCAATGTTCCCGAGTCCCCGAGAAACATAACCCTAAACTGGGCTAAGCGGCTAATGAGGGAGACGCCGATATTTGTCACAAGGGTCGCGGTCACAGTCTTCAGGGATCTCGAACAAACCCTTGAAATCTATAGGGAGCTGAGGCCGGATGCGATACAGTTGCATGGCGGTCTGCCCACGCTTGAGGGGGTGGAGGAGATCTCTAGGCGGGTTAGGGTTATAGGGACGGTGAAGGCTCTTGAAGGCTGGAGCGTGGAGGATATGGCGCATTACATCGATCACCTTGACGCTGTATTGGTCGATTCACATGTCCCGGGCATGTATGGCGGTACAGGGGTCGCCCACGACTGGTCTATAAGCAGAAGAATTAGGGATACAATATATCCTAAACCCATGATCCTCGCGGGCGGCTTAAAACCAGACAATGTTAGAGAAGCGATCCTCACTGTTGAGCCGTTCGCAGTGGATGTTTCCAGCGGGGTTGAGACTCAGCCCGGGATTAAGGACGCGAAGAAAATAATCTCTTTTATTGAAGAGGTTAGGAGGGCTGAGGAGTGCCTAAGCTAAGCGAGTACCCTATAGATGGAAAGTATGGGAGGTTTGGGGGCAGATTCATCCCGGAAACGCTCATGTCAGCGCTCATAGAGCTTGAGGAAGCCTACCTAGAGGCAAAGGCAGACGAGAGATTTCAAGAACAGCTAAAGCATTATCTCTCAGAGTTCGCTGGGAGACCAACCCCACTATATTATGCAAGAAACTTAACGAAGAAGCTGGGCGGAGCAAAGATCTATCTAAAGCGCGAGGATCTAGCCCACGGGGGAGCACATAAAATAAACAATACCATTGGGCAAGCGCTTCTGGCTAAGAGGATGGGGAAGAAAAGGGTTATAGCTGAGACCGGTGCAGGTCAGCATGGCGTCGCAACAGCTATGGCTTGCGCGGCTCTGGGTTTAAGGGCTGAAATATATATGGGTTCAGAGGACATGAGGCGCCAGAGACTCAATGTTTTCAGAATGGAGCTCCTCGGCGCTAAGGTCCACCCAGTCGAGTCAGGTTCAAAAACCCTTAAAGACGCCATCAACGAAGCCCTCAGGGACTGGGTTGCGAACGTCCGGACAACCTACTACTTAATAGGGTCAGTTGTAGGACCACACCCATACCCCATGATCGTCCGGGATTTCCAGAGCGTTATAGGTCGAGAGATAAGGAGGCAGATTATGGAGAAGGAGGGTAGGCTGCCGGACATCTTAATCGCATGCGTCGGTGGGGGAAGCAACGCTATAGGAACATTCCACCCGTTCCTGGACGACCCGGAAGTCGAGTTATATGGTGTTGAGGCGGCTGGTGAGGGCATAGAGAACGGGAGGCATGCGGCTTCCCTCTGCGCCGGTTCAGAAGGGGTTTTTCACGGGATGAGAACATACATCCTTCAAGACGAGGACGGACAAGTGATGACGACGCATAGCATCTCAGCTGGATTAGACTATCCTGGGGTTGGACCCGAGCATTCTTTCCTAAAGGAGATTGGGCGCGCCAAATATGTCGCTGTAACCGACAGGGAGGCTGTGGAGGCTTTCCTAGAGCTATCTAGGAGCGAGGGCATAATTCCGGCTCTGGAACCATCTCACGCCTTAGCCTACGCGATGAAGATTGCGCCGAACCTGAGCAGAGACGACATTATTGTCGTCACTCTCTCAGGTAGAGGAGACAAAGATGTCGAAGTAGTTGCAAGGTATCTGGGTGCCAATATATGAGAGCCATAGAGGAGAAATTTAGGGATCTAGGTAAGCGCGGTGAAGGAGCATTAATAGGGTACATTACGTGCGGTGACCCAACCTTAAACCATACATTGAAGATGGCTGACGCGCTCATAGATGGCGGCGTCGACATGCTTGAGCTCGGCATACCCTTCTCAGACCCCATAGCTGATGGCCCAATTATACAGCGCGCTACCATGAGGGCGCTTAAAGCCGGTGTAAGGCCGCTAGCTGTGCTGGAAACCGCTAAAAAAGTATCCGCAGCGCATCCGAATACGCCGATAATCATACTGACATATTATAACGTGGTCTTCAGAATGGGGTTAGAGAACTTCTTTAACCTTGCCAGAGAAAACTGCGTCAGCGGGATAGTCGTCCCAGACCTGCCAGTGGAAGAAGCCTCAGAGTATAAGGCTGTAGCCGATAAATATGATGTTGACACAATTTTCCTCGCAGCTCCATCAACCTCAAATGAGCGGCTTAGAAAAATAATGGAGTTTTCCTCCGGGTTCATCTACCTGGTTTCAGTTTTCGGCGTCACCGGACCCCGAGAAAGGCTCAGAAAAGAGAGCGTAGATTTCGTGAGAAGGGTCTCTTCAATATCTAATGGAAGAATCCCCATAGCCGTCGGATTCGGGATATCTAAGCCCTCTCACGTGAGAAGCGTTATCGCCAACGGGGCTGATGGCGCAATAGTTGGGAGCAAAATAATTAAGATCATGGAGGAGAATATCGGTGACGAGGAGAAAACGCTCTCCAAACTAAGAAAGTTTATTAGAAAACTTAAAAAATCAGCTGTTAAGCGATAGTACTCTAAAATTTTTGAAGTAGATTTTTAACCGAGTATCTATCGCTCTAATTTTCTGTTCACGTGGCTAAACGCATCTTTCAGTAAACATGAACGTCAAGAAGCCTCTAGAAACCTATATTAATTTTTACTTTAAAAAACTAATTTTTGTCCCCCAATAGCAATGAAAATCCTTAATTTTTCAAAAAATTTATAATAGTGCTCCATCTCTTTTTAAGATGAAAACTGGTGAATTGAATGCTCAATATTTTTAAGAAGACTAAGGATAAGAAAACTGTTAATCGAGCGCAGAAACGCTTAGACGAATATAAGCCTGCACCGGAGAAAAACCTTCCTCAATGGGCTTTATCCCTCAGGGAAGTGGAGGAAGAGGCAGATAAAAACCTCAGAACCCTACAGCTCCGCATACGGGATATCAAGGAGACTTCTTTAAAGATCGATGAGCTGACAAAAATGTTTAAGGCTGGTGAAATATCAGAAAACACCTATAAGATTTTACTGAGCGAGCTAAGCGCCTGTTTATCGCTATCAATAGAGGAGATACTTAAAACTAGGGAAAACTTAGAGCTGCTCAGGGCGAGAGCTAAGCTTGAATGGGCTAAAGAGAAAATTGAAACAGAAAGAATTACTACTGAATACCTTTCTAGAGAATACGCTAGAGAAATATACTATAACTTACCGGTGTTTAGGTGGCAAGAGATACTGAGCAGAATTGACAGCGCTTTATCATCGCTATCCTTTGAGGAAGAGCTATCTATAATCGAGAGATATCTGTCGATAACCAGGGAGAGAGATCTCTCAGAAAAACTGAACGAGATGAAGCTAATTAAGCAGATTTGCCAGCAACGTTTAAACATCCTATCGGAGAAGTGGTTTTCCATTAGACGCGACAAAATTAAGAAGATAATGGATTTAGAGGCTAGAGCATCGCAGCTAAGGGACGACATTAAAGAGGTTGAGGTTAGATTCGCGGTTGGAGAATTCAATAGGAACCTATATGATCTAAAGATGGGCGAATTGCAGGGTGCTCTAAGGAACCTGGAGAAAGAGATAACTGGTCTTAGAGACTACATTAATGAAATAGATCAAAGAATATTCAGGATAACTGAGCTCCTAAAGGAGGAGTGAAAAGTTATTGCCATCTAAAAGAACGCTAATCAGAATGGTTCTAACAATAGTAATGTTTTTTCTCGCAATGAATGCAGCGTCTCTAATGTATGCTGATGTATCCTCACATTCAAGTTCGCCGGAAAACATGTATACTAACGATGTTCACGCCGTGAACATGGTCTATAATATAACGTTGCTGATGGGCGATTGGGCTGGGAGCCCGCTTTCTAAGAGATTGAAGGGATTAAATGTCTCCATATATGATTCAAATAACAGTTTAATATTAGATGGCATAGTGAATGATGGACGCTTAGAAGCTAGGCTGGAAAAAGGCTCATATACCGTCGTAGTTAGGGTTGATGGCAGAGTTGTGGGCTGCCAGAAAATAAACGTCAGCAAATCTGAAACCATAATCATTAGATTGCGAGCTTATCCATTGAAAATTATATGCATTGATCAGGATGAAAATTACGTGAGCGGAGCAATAGTCCTCCTCCACTATTTAGCTGGCTCCGGCGAAGATTGGCGCCTCATGGATTTAACTAAGACGGATGCGAATGGAACAGCTCTTTTTCATGAGGTTTGGAACGGAACGTATAAAGTTGTGGTTGAGAGCGGAAAAATTCTCAGTGAAGAGAGATTGGAGGTTAATGAGCCAAAAAATGTAACCTTAAAATGCAATAGGGTAACCCTAAAAATTAATGTTGTCACATCTATGCCATCAGAATATCCTCTCCCAAACGCCTCCGTTCTCTTGCAGGATAACGCTGGGCGTTTAATTCGTAGAGGCTACACTAATGAGGAAGGGTTCATTCAATTCAACAATATATATGTTGACAACTACACAATCTACGTCGATTGGTTAGGCACCGAAGTTTTTTCTGGAACAATAGACGCTGGCTCCACCAGAAACCTAAAGATAA
>Ga0209394_1000469_pt1 | contig 31589 bp, 33 predicted proteins | sample JNZ201metaG_FD_184122 | JGI IMG/M metagenome (GOLD analysis project Ga0209394, IMG submission 184122) | Hot spring microbial communities from Jinze hot spring, China to study Microbial Dark Matter (Phase II) - JNZ 20120812A (SPAdes) (version 3) ...
TAATACCGAGTTCGAATATATCAGTAGGTGAAGTATTAGATAGTTTAACGAATATTGAAGGTAAAAACCTACTCGGAGTTACGTGGAGTTTAACTGTTTTTCTAGGATACAGTATTCCATGGATCTTCTTTGCATTAACTAATCCTCAAGTTGTTCAGAGACTATATATGCCTCGAGATAAAAAAGCGTTTAGAAACATGGTTTTTTATTTCGCAATTTTCGGTTTACTATACACAGTTATAGTTACATTAATTGGATTACTATATAGAGGATACATAGTATTAAATAATTTAAGAGATCTAGAGAGAGAACTACTGAGTAATAGAGATAGCGTTACACCTAGTTTATTGAAAAACTTTAACGAATTCTTTGCATCATATGTATTCATCAGTATTATTGCAGCAGCTGTTTCAACAGCTAATTCTATTATATTAACAGTAGCTAGTGTAATCGTTAGAGAGCTTTACGAGAGAATGGTGAAGAAACCTGTTGAAAGAATTTCACGTATCGTTACGATAATATCAATTGTAGTTATGACAATACTATCTTTAACAGTCGCTTTGTTAAAACCAGCTTTTATAGTAGAATTATCTGTTATATCATCAGTAATGCTACTACCATTAGCTCCTATCACAATACTGGGATTGTATAAGAAGAAGAGAGATGGAGAATTATACGCGATTACTTCATTGATAACGGGTTTCGCGATCACTCTAATTCTATCAATAGTAATTAATCCAATTAGAGTAATAAGAGAGTCTTTTATAAACATTCCTATCGTTATGTGGATACTAATAGTATCAACAATTCCATTGATTCCATTAATTATCGAGCGAAAACAATAATATTGTTTAAAACAATTTTATCGTTAAAAGTATCTCATACGGATCAATGTTAATTAATATAAGAGTTTAGATGAGTTAGATAAATAGTGTTTACGGGATTTTAAATGAACTCTAATTGGGTTATAATAGTTAGATACGGCGAAATAGGTATTAAAGGAGAGCGAACTCGTAATCGAATGGAGAATTTACTTATTAGAAATATTATTGATGTTTTGAAGAGGAGTAGATGTAGATTAGATTTAAAAATCAATAAAAGTCGGGGTAGAATTTACATAACTGGTTTCAAGAGTGAGGAGGAATCCGTTGAATACTTGAATAATATTTCACATGTTATGGGTATTGTTTCTCTATCACCAGCTTTTATGACTAATTTTAATACATTAGAAGACTTGTGTAATAAAGCATTTGAATTCTTCGTAGATAGAATTAGAGGAAATAGTTTTGCAATAAGAGTTCGTAGAATCGGTTCACATGATTTTACAAGCATAGATGTTGCACGTTTAGTTGGTGAAAAGATTGTTAAAAAAACTAATTTAAGAGTTGATTTAACTTATCCAGATTATACAGCTTGTATTGAGATTAGAAACAATATTGTTTACTTCTACGATAAGATAGTTAATGGACCCGGTGGATTACCAATAGGATCTGAGGGTAGGGTATTGGTATTGTTCTCTGGTGGTATTGATTCTCCGGTTGCAACATGGTTTATAATGCGTAGAGGTTGTGAAGCAGATCTATTGTTATTTAATATTGCTGGTTCTAAACAAGTAGAGATGGTTAAGAAAATTGCATATGTATTGATGAGTAATTGGTGTTTCGGCTACCGTCCTAAAATGTATATTATTGATTTAAAACCATTGATAGCTAGACTGCTCAGTTCTATACCTGAGAACTATATTGTTATAGTAATGCGTAGATTAATGATGAGAATAGCGAGTAAACTGGCTGATAAAATTAATGCTAAAGCAGTAGTTACCGGTGAGAATCTTGGACAAGTTGCTTCACAAACACTCGATAACCTAGTTATCATAGATAGTGCTTCTACTAAAACAGTTTTAAGACCATTGATCGGTTTTGATAAAAACGATATAATTGAGTATGCTAAGATGATTGGAACATACGAGTATTCAAGTAAACTACCTGAGTATTGTTTAATAGGAACACGTAGAGTTAATCCACACGCTATTTTAGAACGTGTTTTAGAATACGAGAGTAGAATAAATATTAGCGATAGAGATGTTGAGGAATTAATAGATAAAGCTGAAGTATACGATATACTCGAGTCAGAGAATATGTAGAACATAGTTTATTGAATATGTAGAGCAATTATTTCTCAATATTTATAATCCAGTAGTTTTGTTCACGAAGTATTCTATGTTTAATACCCATAAGCTCTAAAGTATTCTTAATAAGTTCTAAACAATCTTCTTTATCAATATATATGATTAAACAATCGCCACTACTCATACTAGTTACTTTCCTTATAGTTTTAATAACGGGTTCGGGACAGGATTTTCTTCTAAAATCAAAGACTTCTCTACATGACAATCTGTAAACACCATTATGATTAAGAGATTGATATAACTGTGTTTTCAAAAATTATTTTGAATATTGTTTGATATAAAACTGTATTCATGTTTATTTAGAAATAATACTGATAATTTATTAACGAGATTTATTAGTAGTTTTATGATTATTAGAATAATGACTACTAGTTACAGTATTAACTATTTTACTGAAAAAATATAACCTTGTTATTAGTGGTTTAAACTTGGTGTCAATTTGTTTAATCCATATGATATTAGAAAAGATTTTCCAGTATTTAACAGGAGAGTTAATGGTAAACAATTGATATATTTCGATAATGCTGCAACTTCTCAGAAACCTCGTGTTGTTATTGAAGCTGTTAAGAGATTTTATGAAGAATATAATGCTAATATTCATCGTGGTTTACATACTCTTAGTCAAGAAGCTAGTCAAATGTATGAAGAAGCACATGAAGTAATAGCTAGATTTATAAATGCAAATAGTTTAGACGAAATTGTTTTTGTTAAGAATGCTACTGAAGCTTTGAATTTAATAGCTTATTCTTATGGTTTAAAGAATATAGGTGAAGGTGATGAGATATTAACAACTATTATGGAGCATCATAGTAATTTCCTACCATGGTTTAAAATAGCTAGTATTAAGAAAGCTATTGTTAAAGTTATTGATGTAGATAGTTCTGGTAGATTGAAGATAGAAGAGTTTGAAGAAAAAATTAGTAGGAGAACGAGAATTGTTGCTATATCTCATATGAGTAATACGACTAGTGTTATAAACGATATTGAGATTATAGCTAAGATAGCTCATGATTATGGAGCTATTGTTGTCGTTGATGGTGCTCAAAGTGTTCCACACATACCTGTTGATGTGAGGAAACTTAATGTAGATTTCTTAGCTTTTAGTGGTCATAAAATGCTTGGTCCAACTGGTATAGGTGTACTTTATGTTAATAATCGATTAGTTGAAGAACTAGACTTATTCATGGTTGGAGGTGGGGTTATTAAAGAAGTTCACTATAGTTTCAACAAGGGTTTAAACGTTGTATGGCATGATCCTCCGTGGAGGTTTGAAGCCGGTACTCCTAATATAGCTGGTGGTATTGGTTTAGCTGAAGCAGCTAAGTATTTGATGAAAATAGGTATGGAGAATGTGTATAGACATGAAATCGAGCTTGTTAAATATTTGTTTAAACGGATTGATGAAGAGAGTATTTATGATTTCAACGTTCTCGGTCCTAGAGATATTGTTAAACGTGGTGGAGTTGTTTCTTTTACAATAGGTAAGATAGATCCACATGTATTGGCTTTAATACTAGATACTGAAGGTATTGCTGTCCGTAGTGGTTTTCACTGTGCACAACCATTACATGAAAGACTTGGTTTTAACAGAGGTTCTGTTAGAATTAGTTTCTATATATACAATGTGTTTGAGGAGATAGAGAGATTTATTGAAGTATTGAAACAATTCATTGAGAAAACGAGAATTGTTTAACTATTGATAGTTTTGAATCAAAACATGTTTTATTTCAAAAAGACTATAAACAAGTCTTAGGAATAGAGGAATTAGAGAAATAGTTTAATTAATTGAAATGGTTTATTGATATGAAAATAATTGATAGAATAGATTTAACACAGAATCCAGAGAGTTGTTCACAACACCCGTTGATTAGATTAAAAAATATTATTGAGAAACTTAATTTTAATGAAGCTGTTGAAGTACTAACTGATAATGAGATAATCCCTGTTAAAGCATTAGAAATTATAGCTAGTAAACATAATATCGAGTTAAAAATCGTTGAATCAAATAAACAAATCTATAAAATAATCCTATTTAAAAATAGTTAATTGATCCATTAAATTTTGAAAATCGTGAAAAATATTTTATCATGATACGAATTGAATTCAAATCAGGAAATCATAAAGTTTAAAGTGAGATTATTAGTATTAATACATGCACTGTAATATTATTGAACCATTTATAGGTACTTAATATTCTGGTTTTTATAGTATTGTTGATCAAGAGGTTTTCCAACAACCTTACTTGAAAGAATGTAATGGTTTCTATTGAAATTTATCTACGAAATATTTCTTCAGCAAAATAACTGTCTAATCTAATCTATTAATTCATATTAAGATTCCTTAGTAAATTCTTATGAGAGATTTAAAAGATCTATTTTCTAGGGTTAAAAACTAACATATGTGTTCTATTTACAAAATGTAATACTTTATTAATTAATTTGACGAATATATTCTCAGTAGAATGTATTTACGGCTATAGTAATGTAGTAAAGGATAACATGATCTTATTGAAGTGAAGGACCTCGAATCTGTATATTCTTCTTATTGAATTCAATGGAAGCGGAATCAATCAACACAATGTATTCTTTTTTAGCTAAGCTATAGTAATGAGTAGGACAGTGAGATCACAAACTATTTACATATGTTTTGAGATACCTCCTGTAGCAACGTATATTATAGGGCATTATTTGAATAATTAGCTGAAAATATTGAATTCTATTCTATGTAATCAAATATGTATGGCTACGATATCCGATCAATTCCTTAGAGATATCAGTATTAAATGTCTTCTAATAAACTCTGAATTAATAAATTCAAATAATTTCCTTCATTCTATAGTTTCATCTCTATTTATGTTTTCCTATTTTCGATATAGGCATATGCAGCTTTCTTTTAAACCAATCTATACATGGATGTTGAACATTGTTGACACGAGTAAAATATAATAAGGAGTCTGATACATAGAACAAATTGGTGGTGACATGTGTCAAACAAGTCTATCCGTAGTAGAATAGAGTTCGTAAAGAACATATTAAAAGAAATACATAGAGGAACGAGTTTATCTCAAATTAAAGAAAAATACAAAGACGAGTTGAGTAAAATAACTCCATTAGAGATACTTATGGCTGAACAAGAACTCCTTAGGGAAGGAATAGAGATACAAGAAATACTGAGTTTATGCGACCTACATGTTGAGCTTTTCCGTGAATCATTGCGAGGAAGGGAATTACAGGGACTAGTGAAAGGTCATCCATTGGATTTATTGATTAGAGAAAATGAATGGATATTTAAAAAAGCTGAAGTTCTCGGATTATATGCACGTATGTTGTTAAACACTTTTAATGAGGATGAAGCAGTACGATTAGCTAAAGAAATTACACAAATGTTAATAGATTTAAAAAAGATAAGGACTCACTATAGAAAGGTTCAAATGTTGATCTTCCCGTATCTCGAGAGAATGGGGATTATTGCTATTCCAAGGGTTATGTGGGGACGTGAAGACAACGTTCTCGTAAAATTGAGATCTTTATATACAGAGATTCAGAGAGATACTTCTTTGAGTATAAGTAAACTACATGAATTTGCGAAGAATGTTGCTGTGCTCTCGCGTGATATAGGCGAATTAGTATTCAGAGAGAATAAAATACTATATCCAGCAGTATACGTGTTGTTTCCTGAAGGAGCTTGGGTTGCAATATCTGAGATTGCTGATGAAATTGGTTATATTGTAGAAATAGATCAAGTGGAATGGAGGTCTGATGCGAAACCTATTTATCCATATGAATGGGAGCCTTCAATTGATAGAGAACAGATTGAGAAATTACCCGTTGAATTTAAACAATTATTAAGTCAAGTAATTAACGTAGACAATTATAGGGTTAGACGTGTGGGTGATATCGAGTTTGATACTGGTTTTTTAAATCCCGATGAGATCGAAGGTATTTTTAAACATCTTCCGTTAGAATTAACTTATGCAGATGTAAATGATAGAGTGAGATTCTATACTGAAAGTGAACTTGTCAAGGGCTTTGTGAGAACGAAAACTATTATTGGTAGAAGAATACCTTACTGTCATCCTCCGAGACTTGAGAAATACGTTATGACTAATGTTGAAGCAATTAAACAAGGTAAGTTTAAATACAGAGAGTTTTGGACAATGCTGGGTGATAAAATTATGAGAGTAATTATTACACCTGTGAAGAACAAAGATGGTGAATTATTAGGTGTTCTTGAAATAGTTGAAGATTTAACCGATGTTGTAAATAATCCTGAGGAGGTAAAAAAGAAAATAATGGTGTTATAGTCATTGAAAAGTATTTTTGAACTAGTTTCAAAGCACGTAGAACCATCTATTAAAAGAAGCATAGTTGAATCTCTTGTAAAACGTGGAATGCCGAGAACAATGATTTCAAAATGCTTAGGTATTTCAACATCGCTTATCACTAGATATTTAAGAAAAGAACGCGGCTTACACGATTTTACTAATATCGCTGATTTAGCGTCTAAAATAGAGGAATTAGCTGATAGAATCGTAAATAATAGATTATGTAAAGAATACTTTTACTACGAATTAATAAAATTAACAATATATGCTCTATCTAAGAAATACGTTTGTGAAATACATTACTCAATAGATAAATCAATCAACCCAGCTAAATGCCATATCTGCCCAGAAATATTCAAAAATACCATTTCTTTCAGTCTTTTTTGATTACTTCACTAGTTCCTGAAACCTCTACTTCAACAATCCTCGCACCAGTACTATGTACATTTTCAGTCTTTTTTGATTGCTTCCTGTAATAGTAGTTTGGCGGGATGGGTTTTTAAGGTTTTGCTTGGTTTTCGGAAAATAGGGGTTTATGTGGAGATTCCGGATGTTGGATCATAGATGTATGCTTCATATTTGAATCGTTTTAGTATGGAGTTTTTGAATTTTCCTACTTCTTTTATACGCAATATCCATATTGATTTTTTTATTGCATTATTTCCTTTGCGTGGTACAAGTGACCGATTAATATCTTGCAATCAAAAAAGACTGAAAGATAAATGTAAAGTAGTGAAAGAACTCATTGAATTCAAGAATAGATATCTAGACAGGAATTTGTATAGAGAGCCGCATCATATCTTTAAGTTTTTTAAATTCGTGAAGAGTAGAGGTGAATTTCGTGAGAAAACGATCAAGATATAAAATTAATGTTTCAAGAGTACCAAAAAGGATTCGTGGAATCATTAATTTATTCTTAGCAATAGGTGACCTAACTATAGTTGCTTGGATTGTATCTATGTTCAAAGATATTTTATCGAAACCTTTTGACAAAATTGTGTGGGCTATTGGTTTTTTATTGTATCGTTATTATTAATAGATGACTTAAGTAAACTTGGATAAGGATTTAACAACTATTTAATTATATTAAAGAGAAGCAGTCAAAAAAGATTGAAAGGAATGATAATTTAAGGATGTGGAGTGGGTTGTTGATGAAAGGCTTTTTGGATAAGAGAGTCTTGGGTTTGATTGAGGTTTGTTTAATGGTTTTCTTCATCGCTTTCTTAGCATGGGTTTTCGAAGCTTACTTGAATTGGTTTGAATTCTTTGATTGGTTTTTTTAAAGCTCTTATGGTATTAATAGTTCTACTCGTCATCATCTTATCTAAGAAGAGTTTTAAAACCTATGGTTTCTTTCCAGAATATCCGAGTTTTACATTAAAATGGAGTTTATTGTTTATAGCGATCTTCATTGTACCCGCAGTTGCTTCAATTATATTATCAATAGTATTAGGCATTGCTACACAAACAAATGTATCGTCAACAAGCATTATTTCAACGATAATCTACTATATGGTCTTCGTCGGCTTAATTGAAGAAATCTATTTTAGAGGTTACGTACAATCTAGACTCAATGAAGTCTTTGAAAAACGCTGGCAGAAACTAGTCTTCAAAGCTTGGAGAGTAGATTATGGAGCAAGCTTACTCATTACATCTACAATTTTCGCACTAATACATTTAATCAACTACTGGAATCCACTAACATCTATGTGGAAACCAGTCTGGTGGATGCCTATACACATCTTATTCTGCTTTATCTTCGGATGCATAGCTGGAGCATTGAGAGAAGCTTCAGGCGATATCTATACTCCAGCTTCTCTCCACGGAGGCATAATGACTGCCTATACTCTCCTATCGATCTACACAAACGTATTAACGCTAAACATTAGTCTCTTCATCAGCTGGTTCATATTCTTCTGGTCTCTAGAACCATTCTTTCGCAAAGCCGAAAGACTCAAATCCCTGTCACTGGTTTAGAGCGTTCATGATAATAAATTAGATTTGATAAAACATGAAGAACGTTGAATTCCATACTATTGTAGAATATAATTTAACAAATCTACAGAAATTTAAGACCTCTGAATCTCTACATTAAACCAAAGAATATCAAATTCTTCTCTATAAATAACCGAAAGTTAACAAACTATATTTTAGTATTTGAAAAATTATTTAACGATATATAAGTTTATAAAAAATGGTGGAAATTTTCAACAATTAATTATAATGACTATATTTATTGAATTAGATCAAAGAGTAGTTTAAACTATGTTTCCACTAAGGTGGGTTTAAACAGTGTATAATGTTATTGTACGTAGTAGAAGCGATGCTAAAGCATTTAAAGCAATGATTAGTAAATTCTATCCCAATTGGGATATAAACATATACACACTCCACGGTTCTAGAGAATACAGTAGTGCTGTCAATGAATTAGAAAATATTCTCGACGAGAAAGAACTATATATAATAATGCTCGGTAGAGAAGACGGTAAATTAGCGAAAGAATTGGTTAAAAATTACTCAGTAAACACAGTAGTACATGTTGTTCCAACAGCTAGGTTGAGAAATACTAGAATTGAACAATTAGCACAAGAATTTGATAAAGCTAGATCATTGTTTAGACTATCTGTTTACTGGAGTTTTGATTTAAATAGTTATTTATTTGGTTTCGTAAACGAGAAACCATTATTAGATTACGAGATTAATCCAGCTTACGACGTATTCTTAGGTATTGGAAGTGGTTTTAACGAAATAGTTAAATCAATACTTAATTCAAATATATGTATCAATCCATTATTAGTGAGAAAATTTAGTGGAATACATGACGTATACTGTGGTTTAAATAAAATAGCTATTATCGAAATACCAGATTATGGTTTAAAACCAAGTGGTAGATTGTTAAACAATAATTGCATCGACATCGATTTAAACAATTTAATCAAATCTAATGAAATTATTTTAAAACAATATGAAAGTATTTCAAAAAATTTTCTAGAAAAACAGAGAGAATGGGTTGATTCAGTAATCATACCGTGGAGCGGTGGTAAAGATAGTACTGCAGCATTACTGTTAGCATTAAGCGTTTTCTCTAAAAACATTGTTAAAGTACTATATGTTGACACTGGTCTCGAGTTTCCACATACTATTAGATATGTCGAAGAATTATCGAATAAACTAGGTATTGATATTTATGTAAAACACGCTGGAATAGATCGAGAATTACTGAGTGGAAATAAACCATTTCCAACTCATGAAAACAGATGGTGTACTGAAATAAAAATATCTACTGTAATGAAGAGTATAGCGGAGTTATCTAGTGGAAATACATTGATAATAACAGGTGATAGAGATTCAGAATCTTTAAAGAGAAGTATTAGACCTCCATTGAGAATTGTTGATGAGAAAACAAGAATTGCTTCACCATTGAAATTCTGGAGTACAGCACATGTTCAACTCTATTTAATATCGAAAAATATTCCATTAAATCCATTATACGATAGAGGATTTTACAGAATAGGTTGTTACATATGTCCATCTCTACGAAGCTGGGAATTATATATTATGAATAAAGACCCGTATCTATCTAATTCTCTTACAAAATATGAACTATACAATAAGTTTCTAAAATATCGTTTAGAAAACAGTAAAATATGTGAGAAAAACGAATCATCCTGCGATGTATTTAACACATGTTATTGAAAACGATTTAAAAGGTGTTTTAAACTGGTTAAACCAGATTCAATTGTCTGGTTAATCACAGGTAGATGTAATCTAAACTGCCCTTATTGTTACGCATCACTGTATAGAAACGAGAGAGAACTCTCTCTAGTCGAAATTGAGAAAATAGTTAAAGATGCTTCAGAGAATAGTATTGAATATATAAACATCACTGGAGGAGAACCACTACTTTTAAAAAATCTCGTTGAAATCGTAAAATTAGTGAAAGATTACGGTATAGAAGTAAGCGTTTTCTCAAATTTACATTTACTTAACCAGGATTTAGCTACGAAACTGTCTAGATACGTTGATTACTTCTTAACAACTATCGATGGACCACGTGAAGTTTATGAAACAATTAAAGGAGCAAATACTTGGAGTAAGTTTGTTAACAATATTAAAATACTGAGAGAAATCGGTGTTGAAATACATGTAAATATTCCTGTTTCTAAAATAAATTACCGTAGAATCGATGAAGCTATTGAAAAAACACTTGAATTAGGAATCCATAGTATATCAATTATTCCAGTAATAGCTACCGGTAGAGCATTTGAAAGTAAAACTTACGTATCTAGTATTGAGTTTAAAGAAGCATTAATTTTAGCGAACAATGTTTGTAAAAAATATTCTTTAACAATAACAGCATGGTGTTCACCATTCATAGGTGTATTCAGAGATCTGAGTAATATTAGATTTGGTAATTGTAGAGATTGGAATGTAATTGATTTAACACCTAGTGGAAACGTTGTTTTATGCGATGTAACAGGTTTAGTAATAACCAATATTATCAGAGATGGAGTTGTTGAATCATGGAGAAAACTATGTAGATTTAGAGAAAACAATAGAATTAATCAAATACCATTTGATTGTAGTAAATGCTGGTTTTCAAATAATTGTAGAGGCGGTTGTTACGCTAGATCATATTTAATATCGAATTCATTCAATAAACCAGACCCGCTCTGTCCAATCAATGCTTAGATTAGAGAAATAATGATTTATCTTCTTTAAATACATCCTTTAAATCTGGGAGATATCATGAGAATAGTTTTAATCGGAGCACCAGGTGCTGGTAAGGGAACTTATGCTCAGTATTTTAGAGAAAAATACTGTATACCACACATATCTACAGGAGATATTTTTAGAGAAGAGATTTCGAAAAATACTGATCTAGGTAGATTAGCTAAAACATATATTGATAGAGGAGAGCTTGTACCAGACGATATTGTCAACAATATTGTTAAAACCAGATTAAGTCAACCAGATGTTGAACGCGGTTTTATTCTCGACGGTTATCCACGAACTATTGTTCAAGCAGTTTATCTAGATACTCTCGTGAATATAGATGCTGTAATACACTTAATTGTATCAGAAGAAGTAGCTGTTAAGAGATTGAGTGGTCGTAGAACTTGTCCTATCTGTAATAGAGTATACAATATCTATTTCGAACCAAAACCAATTAATGATGAAATATGTGATTACGATGGTGCGAAACTAGTTAAGAGAAAAGACGATGAACCAGATATTGTTAGAAACAGATATAGAGTCTTCTATGAAACTTTTAAACCAATACTAGATTACTATAGAAGTAAAAACATTCTAATTGAAATAGATGCAAACAGATCTATTAGAGAAGTAGCACCTGAATTAGAAAATATTCTAATCACACGTAATATATTGAAAATAAAACCATGTAAACCCGATGTAAAACCTGGTTAAACAAATTGTTTTAACTAAACGTTTTTACTAATAGACTCCCATAGTTTCTTCACTAAATTCAGTGATTTAACAGGTTCTTCGCATTTCTTCAATACACATATTATTTCAGCAAAAATACTTATAGCTATCTCCTCGGGTGTATCACTATTGATATTCAAACCAGCAGGCATATGTATTTTTTCAATAAATCTATTTAATTCAATACCTTCATCAATTATTCTCTTAAGCATCCATGAACATCTTCTACGACTACAGATAACCCATATATGTCCCGGATAGTTTTTCAACAATAGTTTTCTCAATATTTGATAATCTGTTTCAACTTCACCGTATGCAATGATCACTATATCGTTTTCTTTAAATACGTTTTTATCAATATATTCGATTAAGTCTCCGGCATATATTTCATCAGCATATGGAAACTTATCTCTACTAACTAGTCCTTGATCAGTATCTAGAACAACTACTTTATAATTAAGAAAACTAGCTAAATCCGCTAATGGTTTACCAATATTTCCAGCTCCAAAAATAACTATACGTGGATTCGGTTTAACAACATTAATGAATATTTCAACAACACCTCCACATAAATGACTTGTTTTAACAGCATTTGAAGGAATATTTTCAGGTCTAAGAGCATATTTAACTCTACGAGATTTGCCTTCAGAAATAGCTTTAACTGCTTCTTCAATAACCATTTTCTCAAAATCACCGCCACCAATAGTACCTATTTTCAAACCACTCTGAGAGTAAAGTATAGTTGAACCAATATCTCGTGGACCACTTCCTTCTTTATCAATAATAGTTATTAAAGCAATAGTAAACCCTTTCTCCAGCTCTTCAACAGCTTTACGAAAAACATCTACAATACTCATAAAAACACCTATTTTAAATTATAGAATAATGAGTTAATTAATGTATAAATGATGAAATGCACCTCCACAGAAGAGTGAAGAATGGTTTGAAACTGATGAATAGATTTAAACATATTTTAAAGAATCGTTTTTTAAGTAAACTCGTTATTGATTAATTATATTCAACCACTAGATGCTTCTACCAATAATTCTTCACTAAGTGTTTTCTCTCTCTTCAACTGTGTTACATATAGTTCATAGAATAAACCTCTCTTCGCTAAGAGTTCATCAAATGTTCCATCTTCAACAATCTCTCCATTATCTAACACTAATATTCTACTACAATCACGAGTTATTGTTAATCTATGAGCTACTATTATACCGGTTCTATTCATCATTAATTTCTTAATAGCTTTTCTAATCATCTCCTCCGTCTTCGGATCTATGCTTGAGAGAGCTTCATCTAGTATAACTATATCTGGGTTTCTCAACATAGCTCTAGCTATTGATATCAACTGTTTCTCACCCACGGATAGTCTTCTACCGGCTTCACCAGCATCTGTGTAATAACCATTAGGTAGTTTCTCGATAAAATCATGGATACCCAGTTCTTTACATATTTTTATAACTTCCTCATCCGTTGCTCCCGGTTTACCTATTTTAATATTATCTAAAACCGTTCCAGTGAATAAATAAGTTTCTTGTGGTACATAACTAATTCTTCTACGTAAATCTTCTAATTTAATCTCCTCAATGTTAACCCCATCTATAAGTATCTCACCTCTAACTGGTTTATAGAATTTCATTAATAAATTAACAAGTGTAGTTTTACCAGCACCCGTGTGTCCAACTAAAGCTATTAACTCACCTGGTTTAATAGTGAAGCTTATATTCTTTAAAACAGGTCTACCAGGTTCGTATTCAAACCAAACGTTTTTAAAAACAATTTCACCTCTTAGTTTATCAACCCCCCTACCTTTATCAATCTCCTCTACATTCTGTGCTCTCAAAACCTCATATATTCTATCGAGTGAAGCAAATGCTGATTGTAGTAAATCATACATAGACGTTATGTTATTAATCGGTTGGATAAATCTCTGAATATACTGTATAAATGCTATTAAAACACCAATACTTAACGCACCAGTTAATGATAAATAACCACCATATATTAACACAATAATAACTGATAATATGCTAGCAAGATTCATTAATGGCCAGAAAAACCCCATTAAAACAGCTACTCTAATATAAGCTCTCATAGTATCTCTACTAACACTATCAAACTCCGATACGAAACTTTTTTCTCTACCAAACGCCTTGATCGCTTCAATCCCAGCAACACTTTCACTAACAACACTAGATAATTGAGCAACTCTCTCTCTTGTTTCACGATAAGCATGTCTAAGTCTAGTTCCAAAAAACTTTGCTACGAATATCATAAGTGGTATAGTAGCCATAGATACTAGTGTTAAACGCGGACTTAAAACAAGCATCGCTATGAAAACACCAATTATAGTGAGAATATCTCCAATAACATTTAGAATACCGGATACTAAAACTTCGTTTAAAGTAGACGTATCGTTTATAACTCTTGAAACCAGATCACCTATTTGTTTATTCTTATAGAAATCTATATGTAGATATAACAGTTTATTGAATAATTTATTCCTCATATTGTAGAGAACTCTCTGACTAAAAACTTCAGTAATGTAACCACGGAGTGTTGTGAAAAACCATTGTGCAATAAGAGTTATCAATAATATGAATACTATGTATCCTAGTTCGCTAAACCTACCTTTCAAAACATATTCATCAATAGTTAAACCAATAATATAGGGAGATATGAGAGTAGTTATAGATGCACCTATTATACTCAGTATTGTTAAAAACAATAGTTTTTTATAAATAAACATTTCTCTGAGAAAACTACGTAGTAGGGTTAAACTAGAATTACTACTCATCTACAATACCTCCATAGCTTTTATATAATTGATAGTAAAGCCCTCTTCTCTTAATCAATTCATCATGAGTACCCATTTCAACAATCCTACCATTGTTGACAACAATAATTCTATCAGCTAATTCTATGAGAGATAGTCTTTGTGTAACAATTATAGCAGTTTTATCTCTAATAATATCTCTGAGATCATTAACTAGTTCACGCTCAGTTTCAGCATCTAAATTAGAAACAGGGTCGTCGAGTAAGAGTATTTTAGGATTAGAAACAAGTGCTCTAGCTATAGCAATTCTCTGTCTCTGACCACCAGATAACATTACACCTCTCTCGCCAACAACTGTATCATATTTATTAGGCAATATTTCTATGAAATCATGGATCTTCGCAATTCTAGCAGCTTTAACAATGTTATCGAAAGAAGCATCTGGATTACCCAACATTATGTTTTCACGAATACTTCTATTGAATATAAATGGCTCCTGTTGTATATAAGAAACGATCTTCCTCAAGTAACTTAATTTAAGGTCACGAATATCGACACCATCGATTAAAATTCTCCCCTCATCGGGATCATAGAATCTCATGATAAGTTTCAATATAGTTGATTTACCGGAACCCGGTGGACCTACGATAACGATCTTCTCACCGGGTTTAACGTGAAAACTAATCTTATCCAATATTTTCTTACCAGAACTATAGCTGAAACTAACGTTTTCAAAAACAATTTCACCCCTAACATTATTCAACTCTATAGCATTCTCCCTCTCTCTAACACGTGGTTCTGAATCTATTATTTCAAACAATCTATATGCTGAAGCAACTGATCTCTGTATATCACTTATTATAAATCCAAGTCCTCTCATAGGCCATGATAATGTAATTAAATACGTTAGAAATGCCGATAACTCGCCTATTGTTAAGATATTATTCATAATAGCTTGTCCACCGAAATAAACTATTGAAGCCATTGTTAAACCAATAACTAGAAATGAAGCATTTCCATAAATAGCACGCATTTTCGCTGCTTTAATATTCAAATCTAGAAACTTGTTATTCTCATTAACAAATCTACTATATTCGTTTTCTTCAATAGCTAGGCTTTTAACTGTTTTAACTCCAGCTAGATCACTCGCCGTTAAACCAGCTAATACACCTATCTGTTGCCTGATAGCATCCTGCACCGGTCTAATCAATATAGCAAATCTCGTATTCAAAACAATACATATCGATATAGTGATAAAACTAATTACTGCTAAAAAATAGTTCATACTAAACATGAAGAATAGTGATAAAGCTATCAACATGAAAGAATATATAAGCATTCTCAATCTCCACGATAAGAATTCAGATAATCTCTCAGCATCATTAGTTATTCTCGAAATCAATTGACCAATAATAGCTCTATCGAAGAAATCCATAGATTGTCTCTGAATTGATTTGAAAGAATCCATTCTAATTCTATATACAGTTTCTTGAGAAAGCTTGACGAAACACATTCTAGATATAAAACTAAAACCTCCTTCTACTAGAACGATAGATATTATGAACAACGAGTATTTGAGTATTGCATCGAAATTTCTATTAACAATACCTTCATCAATAGTTTCACGTATGAGAACTGGTATTAAACTATCTATATAGGAAACGATTATTATGAAAACAATACCTAGTATTAGTAAATACCATTTACTCCAAGCATATTTAAGCAATCTAGTAAAAACATTTAAACTACTGTATTTTTTAACATTCTCACTCATTAAACCAATATACACCTCCAAATAGAGGTTTTAATAATTAAATAATCTTATATATTAATATTACCACTATTTAGTAAACAATGGAAATATCTCATTTCAACCAAACATTGATTATAGAAAATTAACTCAATAAAACTACATTCAATGAGTAAAACTTCTATTCAAATATTTCAAAGCAATTAAAACAAATATCAGCTAGCGTTTTAAATCAATAACACGATAAAATACTGTTAAAATATCTTTTCAAATACTTTAATGACACGTATAGGTTGGATTTAAATGAGTAAACCAGAAGTTATTGTTTATTCAACAATAAGTGTAGACGGTGGTCTCGACTACATAGATAAGAAAATCGTATTAAGTAGTAGTAGAGATTTTACAAGACTTCATTATTTCAGAAGTATAGTAGATGCCGTTATGATCGGTTCTAATACTGTTATTAAAGATAATCCATTATTAACTATAAGACTACCAGCTTATACTGGTAGACAACCTTATAGAGTAGTTGTAGATGGAGATTTAAAGCTTAAACCAGATTATAGAGTTTTCGATACAACGATCGCTCCATCTATATTGATCACTAGTATTGACAACTGCTATAGTGAGAAAACAGATTTGTTTAGAAAGAAGAATATTGGAGTTATCTGTACTAATAGATTAACCGATAAAGAACTTGATTTAAACAAAGCTCTAATTGATTTGAATAAATTATTCAATATTAATAAAATACTGGTTGAAGGCGGAGGTTATTTGATTGGAACACTTATTAAACAAAAACTTGTTGATAAAATAGTTGTATCGATATCACCGACTATACTTGGTTTAAACAAAGTAGATTTAATTAGAGTAGTGTTAGATAAACCATTGAAGTTAAACATTATGAATATTTACTACGATGATTTAACAAATGAAGTTATTATTTCATATAAACCTGATTATAGTTCGCTGTAATTTATGGAAACAAATATATTTTCTTATATTAGCTATTCACATATTACGGTGTAGTTAATGAAAATACATGTTGATGAAATAACGCTATCAACTAAAAAGAGATTTGAATTAATAGATATAACTAGTAGAATAGAAGATATTGTTAAAAAAAGCAATATTAATAACGGATTACTACTAGTCTATGCACCACACGCTACAGTTTCTATTATTGTTAATGAAAATGAATCTGGTTTAATAGAAGATATTATTAATAAAGTTAAGGAAATTACTGAACCAGATAGTAGTAAGTGGAAACATAATTTAATTGATGATAATGCACATGCACATATCGGGTCAGCATTGTTCGATTCTAGTAGAGTTTTCCCAGTCATTAATGGAAGGATTGCTAGAGGAACTTGGCAAAATATATTCTTATTCGAGATGGACGGACCCCGTAGCAGTAGGAAAATATACGTTGTTGTAATAGGTGAAGAGAAATGAAAATATTCTATACTGCAACTGAAGAAGACGTTGTAAACGGTATTGTAACAGATATCTATTTTGTTAGAACAAAAACAATTCTTGAGAAAAAGGGTGTTAGGAAAAAAGTTAGAATGGAGTTTCACGTAACTAGTCTTCCACGTAATTACGAATGGGCTGTTTTCGCTGGAGTTGAGGAAGTTGTAAAACTATTACAGAGTAAACCAGTTACGCTATACAGTCTACCCGAGGGAACGTTGTTTAAAGCAAATGAGCCGTTAATGATCATTGAAGGCTATTATGATGATTTTGCTGTTTACGAAACAGCTATTTTAGGTATATTGAGACACTATAGTAGTATTGCTTCTAAAGCAGCTAGAATTAAAAAACTAGCTGGTGATAGAAAAGTATTGTTCTTCGGATTGAGAGCCGTACATCCAATTATAGCTCCAATGGTTGATAGAGCATCTTATATAGGTGGAGTAGATGCTGTATCGGGTGTTGCTAGTGAGAAATATCTTGATTTAAAACCTAGTGGTACAATGCCACATTCTCTAATAGTTGTTTTCGGAGACCAGATTAGTGCTTGGAAAGCTTTCGATGAAATTGTTGAAGAAACTGTTCCAAGAATAATGCTTGTAGATACGTTTAGTGATGAGAGATTTGAAGCTCTAATGGCTGCTGAATTATTTGGTAATAGACTCTATGGTGTTAGATTAGATACACCTAGTAGTAGAAGAGGAAATATGAGGTCTATTGTTGAAGAAGTAAAATGGACTCTAGAGAAACATGGATATAGTCATGTAAAAATAGTTGTTAGTGGAGGTATTGGAGAAAAAGAGATTGTTCATTTAAGAGATATTGTCGATATCTTCGGTGTAGGAACTAGTATAGCTTTCCCTCCGAGTATAGATATTAGTGCAGATATAGTCGAGATCTATGAGAATAATTCGTGGAAATTAATATGTAAAAGAGGGAAACTACCTGGTGCTAAACAATTATATCGTAAAAGACCTGGTTTAAATGATTATATCGGTTTAATTGATAGAGATAAGCCTCCAAGTGATGAATATAAACCTTTATTAAGAAAATATCTCGACAACGGAGAATTAGTTGAAAAACTACCTAGTCTTGAAGAAATAAGAAAATACGTTATTGAACAATTGAATGAAGTTCCCGAACCAAATCCAATTTGATTAACAGAGTTTTCAACAATTACAATAGGATTCCATGAGATTTAAATATAAACTATTTAATTTTCGTTAACAAAAAAGATAATAGAGTACTCTATCTATATCCTATTATAGTGCATCAAGGTGATAGCTATGGATGATTGGTGGTTTAGAAGATGGAGAAGATATGTAGATGAATTGATAAGAGAAATGGAGGAGGATCTTGATAGAATTCTACGCGAATTCGAAGAAGAACGTATTAGAAGACCTTTTAGAGAATGGGAGAGAGGAGAAAAAACGATTGGTCCATATATCTATGGTTATAGAATATATATAGGTCCAGACGGTAGACCACATATAGAAGAATTCGGTAATGTTAAGAAATCTCGTGGAAGACCTATTATAATGGAGGAGAGAGAGCCGTTAGTAGATGTATTAGAAAATCCAGATGAAATAACTGTTGTAGCTGAACTACCAGGTGTTGAAAAGGATAATATAAAGATAGAAGTATCTGAAGATAAAAAGAAACTAGTGATTAAAGCAAGTGATACCAATAGAAAGTATTATAAAGAAATAGACTTGCCTTCGGAAGTTGAACCGGATTCAGCTAAAGCTAATTATAAAAATGGAGTATTAGAGGTTAAGTTAAAGAAGATAAAGAAAGAACGAAAAGGATTTGAAATAAAAATTGAGTAAACACAGTTGTTAAAATTAATTATTTTATTAAAACAATGTTTCTCTCTCATGATTAGATTTGTTTACTAACTATACTATTGTCTACTCTACTGCATTTATTTTAGATTTAGAGAATCTGTTTTAGAACAAATAGTAGATAGTTGAAAACTGTTTTGAATAATTTTATTAAATTCATTGAATTCAATTATATTATTAAATCCATACTTGTTACACATAGGTGGGTATTATGTTACTTGGAATCATTAGTGATTCTCATGATAATGTCTCGTTTGTTGTTAAAGCAATTAATGTATTGATCAATAATAATATTGATGAGATAATACATTTAGGCGATATAATATCACCTTTCATACCTAGATTTATTAAAAGAGAATTTGAAACTAAAAATGTTGATATTAAGTTAACTAGTATTCTCGGTAATAACGATGGCGATGTATATAGTTTAAATAAAGTATTCAACGAGTATAAATGGAGATTATTGAGTAATCCATGTATAGTTGAGTATGAAAACAGGAGTTTTTATCTAATGCATGGTTATAGCTCTACTGATTTCACAGAGAAATTAGCTAGAGCTGTTTTAGAAAAACTAGATGTTGATGGAGTATTCTACGGTCATACACATAGATTATTAATTGATAGAATAGGTGATAGAATTCTTCTAAATCCGGGTGAAGTATGTGGCTATTTAACAGGGAGATCAACTGTTGTAATACTAGATACTAGAGATTTATCAACAAGAGTTATTGAATTAACATAGTGGTGTTTAAGATGAATGTGAAGATAAAAAGTGCTTCTAGACCGGAGACTGAAGAAGGATTACAATACCATTTAAGAGTAAAACCCGGTGATGTAAGTAAATACGTTTTATTACCCGGAGACCCTGGTAGAGTTGTTAAAATAGCTGAGAAATGGGATAGGTATTGGAAAGTAGCTGAACACCGTGAATACATTACTTATAGTGGTTACTATAAGAATGTTTTTATATCAGTTACTAGTACTGGTATTGGATGTCCATCAACAGCTATAGCTATAGAAGAATTAGCTCGTGTAGGTTGTGATACTTTTATAAGAGTTGGTACAACAGGTGCTTTAAGTAGAGAAATAGGTATCGGTGATTTAATAATATCAATTGGAGCAGTTAGATTCGATGGTACTAGCAAACAATATGTTTTAACCGAATACCCTGCTGTAGCTTCTCTCGACGTAACGTTAGCATTAATGTTTGCCGCTGAATTATTGAATGTAAAATACCATGTTGGTTTAACAGCTAGTAGTGATAGTTTCTATGTTGGACAAGAGAGACCGGGTTATAGAGATTACATGCCTCCAAATCAAATAGGTTTAATTAATTACCTTAAATCAGTCAATGTATTGAATTTTGAAATGGAATCATCCATTATATTTGTACTGAGTAATATTTATAGACTGAGATCTGGCTCAATATGTGCTGTTATAGCTAATCGTGAGACAAATGAATTCATTGCTGAAGCTGGTGTTGAAGATGCTATTAGAGTAGCTAATGAAGCGGTTAAAATACTTAATACATGGGATGAGTTGAAAATCGTGAAGAACAAGAAATACTTAACCCCGGAAACAATATATGAATGGTTTAGAGAATATGTTAAACGGTAATAGTATGAGTAGAAAATACCTTCACGTTAGTGTAGGTAATTTAAACGTAGATATAACTATATTTATACAAGAGATGCCGAAAACAGATACAAGTGTTTTCGCAAACGATCTAGTTTTATCACCGGGAGGTTCTGCTTCAAACTACGCTGTCGCCGTAGCTTTCTATGGACATAGAGTATCACTAGTAGCTACTACAAGCATTAATCCATTGGTTAACGATATCTTAAGTACTCTTAAAGATAGAGGAGTAGATGTTAGTATTGTTAAAAGAGTTGAAGGTATTCCCGGTATAGTAGTATCAATAGTTACTGAGAACGGTGAAAAGAGAATGTTTAAATACAAGGGTGTAAACGAATTCTTATCTCCAAACGATATACCTTTAGATTTACTTAAAGAAGCTAATATCGTTCATTTAACAAGTATTTCACCAAATATTGTGAACGAAGTATCTAGTAGAGCTCAGAAACTAGGTATATTAGTAAGCTACGATCCAGGTGTATACGCTATTATTAGTAGAGAAAAAGTATTGAAAACACTTGATAAAGTTAACATATTGTTTCTAAATAGAGTTGAAGCTAAAGAATTAGCTGGGACAAATACTGATTCACTATTGAAGTATGGATTAGATATTATTGCTATTAAAAAAGGTGCTGGTGGTGCATATGTTATTCAACATAATCAGAAATACTATTATGGAGTTTCGAAACCAATATTAAAACCAATTAATACAACAGGTGCTGGAGACGTATTCGATGCTTTCTTCAACGCATCTTATCTAGACTATCGTGATGTATGTAAAGCATTATTATACGCTTTATCAGCTTCATCTCTGAAAACAAGTTGTAGAGAAAGCATTATATGTTTCGATAAAAGTCTTTTAAACAAACAACTACGGAGAACAATTGTTGAAGTACTGAAAAATCCCGATGAATGGGTTATTGAAGATTAAAATAGATATTTATTAAAGGTGTTTTAAATGAGTAGTGGAGAAAATAGTGGAGTCAAGATATATAAAAACACCGATGTTGAAGAAATAGTGATCGCTATCCCCGATAATCACGTTCACGTTAGACTACTTATTAAATTCAAAGACCAGTCTATATTAATCAACGAAGCCGTTATAGCGGCTATTGTTCGTGGATATTTATCTATTGCATTAGATCCTGTTCGCAGAGGGGTTGTTTTCAAACAAGTAGTTTTCAGTAAAGATAGCGTTAAAAGAGGTTATGATACTGTTCAGTTGATCGAAATACCTGATTCTGAGAAACAAGCTGTTGAAACTATTACTAGTATTGTTGAAAAAACTAGTTGATATTGTTTAAAACTCGTTAATCGATATTTTTCGCGGATACTTTTTCAATGGATAATAATTTATTTCTAATCATCTAATATCCTATTAAGGTGGTGTTTTTGAAACTTTATGAATATGAAGCTAAGAATATTGTTAAACAATATGGTATACCTATTCCTAGAGGCGAGCTTGTAGACAATCCCGATAAAGTTCGTGAAATAGCACGTAGTTTTAAAGGAAGTGTTGTTATTAAATCACAAGTATTAGTTGGCGGTAGAGGATTAGCTGGTGGTATTAAATCAGCAGATAATCCCGATGAAGCATATGATATTGCATTAAAACTTCTAGGTAGTAGTATCCGCGGAGAAGTTGTTAAACAAGTTCTTGTTGAAGAAAAGATTTGTTTCGAGAAAGAATATTATTTATCGTTAACAGTAGATAGATCTGCTAGAACTCTAGTTTATTTAGCTTCACAACTAGGTGGTGTTGAAATAGAAGATCTCGTTAGAAAACATCCAGATAAGTTATTGAAGATAAGTATTGATCCTTTAATAGGTTATAAATCACACTACTCGCGTATTGTAGCAATGTTTCTTAACATACCGAGAGATTACTGGAATCAAATTGATTCTATCATGAAGTCAATGTATAATATAATGATCGACTATGATGCTGAACTCGTTGAATTCAATCCACTGGCTTGGAAATGTGATGGTGGATTAATAGCTTTAGATGCTAAGATAATAGTTGATGATAATAGTTTATACAAACACCCCGATTTACTTCAGAAATACGGTAGAGAACTAGGTTTATACGAGAAGAAAGCTAGAGAACTAGGTTTTTCATACGTTGAATTAGATGGAGATATCGGAGTTATAGCTAATGGTGCTGGTTTAACAATGGCTACTATGGATACAATACTACTATACGGAGGTAAACCAGCTAATTTCCTAGATGTAGGTGGAGGTGCTTCACGTGATAGAGTTAGAGAAGCTGTTAAACTACTATTAACTCATCCTCATGTAAAAGTATTGTTGATAAATATTTTTGGAGGAATTACTCGTTGCGATGAAGTAGCTCACGGTATTGTCGAAGCATACAATGAGGTTAAAACAAATATACCATTAGTTATTAGATTACTAGGTACTAATGAAGAAGAAGGTAGGAGAATATTAGCCGATTATGGTTTCAACGTTTACTCTGAGATAGACGATGCTGTTAAGAAAGCTATAGAATTAGTTCAATCGAGGTGATCGATATGGCTATACTACTTGATCAGAATACTAAAGTTGTTGTTCAAGGTATAACCGGTCGTGAAGGTAGTTTTCATACTAAACTAATGTTAGAGTATGGTACTAGAATTATTGCAGGAGTAACTCCGGGTAAAGGAGGTTCAAATGTACATGGAATACCAGTGTACGATAGTGTTTACGAAGCAGTGTCTAAACACGGATCTATAGATGCTAGCATAATATTCGTACCCGCTAGATTTGCTAGCGATGCTGTTTACGAAGCAATAGATAGTGGTGTTAAATTAATTGTAGTTATAACAGAAGGTATACCTCTTCACGAAGAATTGAGATTCATAAAATACGCTAAAGATAAAGGTGTTGTTATCATAGGACCTAATACACCTGGAATAATGTCTCCTGGTAAAGCAAAACTTGGAATAATGCCTCATCAATTCTTTAAACCAGGTAGAATAGGTGTTGTTTCACGTAGTGGTACGTTAACCTATGAAATTGCCCGTGAACTGGGTAAGTATGGTTTCGGTATATCTACAGTTATTGGATTGGGTGGAGACCCGGTTACAGGTTTGAACTTCATAGAAGTCTACGATATGTTCGATAAAGATCATGAAACAGATATTATTGTTCTAATCGGTGAAATAGGTGGTGATAATGAAGAGAGATTTGCTAAATACTACAGTGGTTTGAAACAGAAAAAACCTGTTATAGCATATATTGCTGGTAAAACAGCACCACCGGGTAAGAGAATGGGGCATGCTGGTGCAATTATTTCAATGGGTATTGGAGATTATAGATCTAAGAGAGAAGCATTAGAATCATCAAATATACCTGTAGTAGATAAACCATCAGATATCCCTATATATATTCAACGAGCATATAGAAACATTGTTTAATGATTTTAACTAAAAATATTTTATCAAGTTCTTAATGAATTAATAATAGGTGATAATATTGTCAAGCATTGTACGCGAATACTCCTCTTTCGGAGATATAATTAAATCTATAGACGATACATTAACTACTTTAAGACAACAGTTAGCTGAGTATTTGAGAAGACTCGAAGATATAAGAACGAAAAGTGAACAGGAGAAGAAATTAAAAGAATTGTTGAAAAGACTCACTGGTGAAGAACCTAGTACTGTGGGTAAAATTATAGATATGCGTGAAATAAAGTTATTCGTTAACCCCGATGCTGAACAAGAAGCTAAACTACTCGAAGAGATAATTGATCGATTGAATAAAAACATACAATCACTACAATCGATTCGTAAAATACTTGAACCACTATCTAATATTGAAGTTGAGACAAAGATCACTGTTATATATAGAGAGGGTTTACCCGTAGCTATTATTATGAAAATATCTTAGTGAAATATTGAATGAGGATCTAGAAATGGTTGATAAGAAAACTATATACGATATTATTGGACCCGGGGATAAAGCACCTGAAGAAGTAAATGTAGTTATTGAAATACCAATGAATAGTAATATTAAATACGAATTAGATAAAGAAACTGGTGTTTTATTCGTAGATAGAATATTGTTTACATCAATGATCTATCCATTTAATTACGGATTTATTCCAAATACTCTCGAAGAAGATGGAGACCCGGTTGACGTATTAGTACTTAGCTACGATCCGTTGACACCTGGTTCTGTTATTAAAGTTAAACCAATAGGTGTTCTAGAAACTGAAGACGAGAAAGGTAGAGATGCTAAAATCATAGCTGTTCCTATTGAAAAAATAGATCCTAGATTCGAGAATATTAGAGATATAGATGATATACCTAATAGTTTGAAAGAGAGAATAAGTCATTTCTTCGAACACTATAAAGAATTAGAGAAAGGTAAATGGGTTAAAGTAATTGGATGGAAGAATAGAGAAGAAGCTTTAAAGAGAATAAGAGAAGCAATTAATAGATTTAAAACAAGTTAGTTTTTTAAACAGAATTCTTATTTAAACAACAATATATTTGAAACATATTTTATTCATGTAATTAGTTTAATAATTGAGAAATCAGTTCGGCTCTTTCTCTTCACTTTTCAGTTCCGCGATTTATCTTCATCTCAATTCAATTTATTATTAAATACTTCTTCTACATATTTAGCTATTTCTTCATGAAACCTTTCTCTACTGAAATACACCGATCTCTTTCTACCATTATTGCTAAGAATATTCCATAGCTTACTATTATTTATTAATTCATAAATACTTTCTTTTAAATCATTCCAATTACTATACGGTAAAGCATATTCTTTATTTCTAAAAGCAATATCTATCCATGCTCCACTATTAACTGAAACAATAACTGGTGTTCCACTAGACATTGCTTCAACAACTGATATACCGAAGTGTTCGTTTTGAAACAAATGAACATACATGTAGGATTTTCTATATAATTCAATTATCTCACTCCTACTTAGATCTCTTTTAACAACAATATATTTACTCAAACCACGCTTCGAAGCTTCTCTATATAGTTCTCCAATAATTCTATCACTATACTTACCACTCGATCCAGCATATACTATTCTCCAATCGTTTAAATCAAGTTCTTTAAGTATATTCGCTAATAAGATAACATTAAAAGGCTGTTTTTCATACGATATGCGTGAAACATATAGAATTATCTTCTCTCTCTCATCTCTAGGTATAATCTTTCTCATCAATAAGTCGTCTAGATAAACAGGTGGATAAAGTATGAGTGGTTTTATATTCAACGTTCTCTCAACATATTTACTTGTAAAACTAGAGTTTGCAAAATAAATGATCGTGTCTTTAAAAACCATTGGATAAAACAGTTTATTAATATAGTAATATATATTACCGAGAGTGTTGAAAAATAGATTCAACTCAGGGTAATAAGTATTTGGTTTAGAAAATATTGGAAAATGTAGATAAACTAGTTCACCACTACCTGTTAAAACATCTCCACAAGCGTTTATTCTAACAGTATTTTCTTCACTACACTTACCTAAAACAATATTTTCAAAATTACTAATCGGAATACCGTAATACTTAACTATTCTGTTAACAATCGACCCAATATTCATTTGTGTAAGTATAGGGTTAAAACATACTCTAAAACCCTTTTTAGCTAAACCAATCGCAATCTCTAAAGCAACGTAAAGCGAACCACCATATCCGAGAACAATTGGACCCAACATATTGTATTTAACAACAACGTCGATACTACCCAAAATCTAAACACCTTCAAGGAGGCATCACAATTGCTTTCCAACCTCTCTTCTCTAGTTCTCTAGCAAGCGAGTAAGGATACCCATCTCTAGAATTATCTATGATAACTAGCTTCGGCTGAGATATTTCAACATAATTTATTAATTCATCAAAATCAGCGTGATCGCTCAATGCTATTAACCATGTATATTCATCTATTTTCCTAACTGGTTCTTCAAATTCCCTACCAGTTAATACGAAATTCATAACCGAGCCTTCAATTCTCCTATACTTAGCTTTATTCATGTGTTCGAACACAATATATTTATCAAAATACTTAGTGTTAAAAGTCAATCTATAGAAATTACCTATTCTCCAACCATATTTTTCAACTATTCTCGTTATTGAATAAATCTTATCATTCATTAGAAAAGGAGTGTCAATACCTCTATCTCTTATAATCTTCATAAACTCTTGTAGTTTACCGTAATAACCGTAAACAACTACTCTACCGTATTTTTTCAAACCCTCGTTTAAAATATCTATAGCGTATTCAATAACATCGTTTTTAAACGGTCTTCTCCACACTGGATCGCCGTACGTAGCTTCAATAATTAATACATCGAGATCTTTCATAATAAACGTATTTTTAGTTAATTTGAAATCACTAGTATATCCAATAACATAGTTATCAGTTAATACTCTCACCTGAGTAGAACCAATAATATGTTCAACTGGGTAAAACTCTAGTATTTCGCCATCAAAATCTATTCTATTGAAATAATCAAGTAGAATGCTTTTCGTTCTATAAACTGGTTTCAGAGAATTATTGACATAACCGAGTTCAGAAACTAATTCATATGTAGCTGGTGTAGAAACAATGTGTTTTGAATACATGATACTCTTATTTAATCCAATAACGTGATCAGCATGAGCATGTGTGATAATTCTAATATTTCTCTTACAAAAACCATCTACTTCGAAATTTCTTCCAATTAATATAGCTTTCGAATCACTATCTATATTAACGAGATTACATATATCATTCATACTACTCAGCATACACCTCAATATAGTTGAAAACTCATTTCTATTAAATATATTTTATAAAATGTTTTCATTTAAAGAAATCTTTAGATGACGGAAACCATTTTCTTCTCTTAGGATCATAGTAGATTAATGCTTCATCACGTATTTTAAGAAATAGATCATAACCTGTTTTACCTAGTTTTTCTCTAATCTCATCATCATTATCACTACTGATCTCTTCGAATAGAATTTTCTTAAACAAACTCCAGTAATCAGGGTCTACAGCTACTCTCTCTTTTAAACGAAGAACTATAGCTCCCTCTCTCTCAAGATAATTGAAAAACCTATCGCTCTGAATATACCTGGGTAGATTACTTTCAAAAACAACTTTCTCCTCGCGAAGCCTATCAATACCTGTTTTCCTACCAGCTTTAGTTTTTAAACTAGTTTTCTCAGATTTCTTTAATTCCTCAATAGTTTTATTCAAACTATCAATTTTCTCATAAACATCTGCTAATTGATTTCTAATCTCAGTTATAATTGACGAATATTTATTAAACTCGTCTTGAACTATTCTAGTGATTCTATTCTTTAACTTAGAGAAAACGTATTCTACATTAACGTTAATTGTCTCAGCTATTGATTTCTTTATTAAATATAGAATATAATCGTTTAAAACACTATAACCCTCTGATTCAGCTTTCTCAATTAATCTCCTATAAGTATCGCTGTCTAGTTCAATAGTTATTCTAACCACTTTCTCGTTCACAAAACATACCCATTTAAAATATTGACAATAGAATACTATATATATTAAAGTACTTGAAGTAAATAAATAATTCGATTAATAAACACTATTTAAAACACAATGTTTTATATTTAATCAAAGGTGGTTTATTGAGAAAACTATATGCAGACTCTCATTGCCACAGTAATCCTGTAAAAGGTATGGGTGCTGATAAGATATCTAAATTATTTAAAAAACATGGAGGTTGGTTTATAGCACTCGTCTCGCTTCCACCTTATCACTATGGTTTAAGTGAACCATTAATTGATAATTATAGGAAATTAGTTGAAATAATGCTTCTAGAAAAAAAGATAGTGATCGAAAACTCGTTATCAACCAGTTTATTCATAGGATTTCATCCAGCTGAAATCGATGAGTATTATCGTCGAGGTATTTCTCTCGAGAAAATACTTGAATTAGCTGAGAAAGTTCTTGATTTACTTGTAGAATACTATAGGAATGGTTTAATAAACGGTATTGGAGAAGTAGGTAGACAACATTACAGTACTTCACCAGCTAGACAGGTTTTAGCAGAATTAATATTGTTGAAAACACTAGAGTATTCTAGAGACTATGATATACCTCTACATCTTCACTTAGAACAATCTGGTTTAATAACTATTAAATCAATCAATTACTATATTGAAAAACTCAACGTTCCGCGTAGAAATATTTTGATACATCACGTTAACTACGATACCGGGTATTGGAGCGAGAAATATAATTTATGGCACAGTATACCGGCTAAAGAAAGAGATATTGAGAAGAATATTGTTGAAAAAAGAGAATATATTCTAATTGAATCAGACTATATAGATGACCCGAAAAGACCGGGTGTATCTTCTTATCCATGGGATATAGCCATCAATCTCGAGAAATTTATTGAAAGAAATATAGTTGATCAAAACACTGTTGATAAAATTATGATTGATAACATAGTTAAATTCTATAGAGTTAATCCTCCTTAATTTATTTAACTAATTTTCTGTAAATAACACCTTTATCTATCAATTCATTAAATCCTTTATCAATACTGTGTATAAATACTTTCTCAGCATTAGTACATTCTCTCAACAAATTATCAGCAAAATCCATTACTTCATTTAAATCACTTGCTTCAACAACTATATCTACACATTTAGTTATTTTTACTCTAAATAACATAATATACACCTGTTATAATAAAATAAAGTGATTTGAAAAATATGAATCTATGCAGTATCTGTGAATCTAAACAAAGTGTTTTTAAATGTAGTATATGTGGTAGAAATGTTTGTGAAAAAGATTTTGATCTAGATAAGAAGATCTGTAGAATATGTTGTGAAACATTATGTAAAATATGTAACAAATACCTATCTATAGACAAGTGCAGTATATGTGGTAGAAACGGTTGCGAAAAGTGTTTAATTAAAATAACGCCATTCCAATACATTTGTATAGATTGTTATAGAAAGATGAAATAGGTTGCAAAACATGAATGTATTCAAATCAGGAAAACTACCTTGGAGTATACTCTTTAATCTACTGAGTAAACTACCTTTAAAAGATATTGATCTAATAATGGGACCAGCTATTGGAGAAGATGCTGCAATCATTAGATTTAAAGATGGTTTTCTAGTAATACATTCCGATCCAATAACAACTGCTTCCAGTAGAATAGGTTGGCTAGCTATACACATTGCTTCTAACGATATAGCTGTACGCGGTGTTAAACCAAAATGGTTTCTACCAGTTGTATTAATTCCGGAGAACTATAGTTTAGATCAATTGAATTTTATTTTCGAAGATATGGGTAGAGCTTTGGATAAAATAGAAGGTATTGTTATAGGAGGACATACTGAGATTTCACCGGGTTTAACTAAACCAATTATTTCAACAACAGCTATTGGTTATACAACAGGTAGAGTTATTTTAACACGAGATGCTAGACCAGGCGATAGAGTTATTGTTATCGGTAAAATTGGTTTAGAAGGAGCTGGTGTTATAGCATATGATTTCGGTGAACTATTGATCGAGAAAGGTGTTGATAGAAATTATATTGAAAATGCTAAAAAATATATTGATGAAATAAGTATTGTCGACAAAGCATTGGTTATTAAAGATTATGTTAATACAATGCATGATCCAACTGAAGGAGGAGTTATACAGAGTTTTAGAGAAATAGCTTTAGCTAGTAATACTAGTATCACCGTAGATATTGATAGTATTGAATTAGATGAGAAAGTTGTTGCTATAACTAGTGTTTTAGGATTAGATCCGTTTAAACTACTGAGTAGTGGTTCAATCGTAGCAACTGTTCCCGAGAAAAATCTATTAGAATTAATAAACATACTGGATTCTATGAAAATAGATTACTCTATATGTGGATATGTATCTCGAGAAAACCCCGGTAAAGTATTTATACGGAAAAATAATAAAGTAGTTGATATAGTTTATAACGATATAGTAGATGAAATATATAAACTATGGAGATAATTTAATAGAGAGTGTTGTGTTTTGAAATCAAAGGAATTGATTTTAGAAGCAGAGAGTTTTGTAAACAATATATCTAGTAAAATACTTGATAAAGTTATGGAACAAGCTGTTGGTTATAAACCAGAGTATGTTAGTTTAATAAATAAGATTAATAGA
>Ga0209394_1000471_pt1 | contig 31532 bp, 26 predicted proteins | sample JNZ201metaG_FD_184122 | JGI IMG/M metagenome (GOLD analysis project Ga0209394, IMG submission 184122) | Hot spring microbial communities from Jinze hot spring, China to study Microbial Dark Matter (Phase II) - JNZ 20120812A (SPAdes) (version 3) ...
CAGGTATCTATCCTCTGCGTAAAAAAGATTAGGATGAAAAATAAAACGTAATCGCATAGTTAATTTTCTACTCTTTCAGTGTTGGCAATTCAAAGTTATCAGTATTTTAGGGAATGATAATGCGTAAAGAGACTTTTCATTCATGCTCCTATTAATGAACCTAGATGCTGCTTCTCAGGCAGCATGATCTTCTTCCTAATCTTCTGGGAGATAACAAGTATCTGCTAAAGGCGTTTGGCACTGGGCGATACTTGTTTTCGCTATAGGAAGGCGCTTCAATATATATGCTTCGCCTAAAAGGATAAGAAGATTGAGAAGGAGTTAAGGGCAAGAAAACCTTGAATCTTGAGCATGCTAAGCAACGCAATAAGCAAACTCGGGATAGTTGTAGTTACGTTCACGCCTATTGTTCAGCTGTCCGCTAAATCTGTTTCCTCAATTTCCATTTCCAGATTGCTAATGAAGCAATGATAACAACGGCTGCTGCAATCGCTATGTAAAGGATGAGATTGGGGGCGAGAGCTAACGCTGCCTTCTCAGATACGGGTTTCAGCTTAAGATCCTCATAGGATAAGCTGATTGCTTGTATTGGGGGTATGCATATGCCGAAGTATGGGAGCCCTTGGTTTGCTGGTACATATGGGTATCCAACTAAGAGTATCATGATGTCTTCAGAAGCGTGTATTTCATGTAAGCCGGGGGTTAGTTGATAGTAGTAGTCGGCGGTAATTCTGAAGTGCGTTCCATCTATCTCGATCTCAGTGTTTTTGCTGGCAAAGATGAAGCCCATTTCCCAAGGGACATAAATATGTTTTCTCTCGCCAGCTCTTAGCCCTATGTAGGTTATGCCTCCACCTGGAGTTTCGGTATCAATGTGTCCTCCTTTAATACCATGTATAAAGTAGACCACGGTGATCAGCCCATCTGAATCTATCCTGATGTAGGGTTGAACAGTCTTAGATAGAGATAGGGAGAAGTCTTCCCCTATTTCCGCAGTCTCACTTACCGCTCTATTCTTTAGGTCATAAACTGTGATTTTAGTGCCCTTCTCCCCCGTTATCACGATCTCGGTCTCAACTATCTCTCCATGCCAATTAGCGGGCGTAAAGCCGCAGCCATAAAATACGCTTCCTGAGAAACCTCCTTTGGCTGAGGGGTATGCGCATAAACCTCTCATATCGTTCCCGAAGCTCTGCAGCATCACGTAACCCGTTGACGTCAAACGATATACTTTACCAGCCGTGAACGCTAAGGCTTTGGCTTCATTTGCTGAGAGCTTAAACGAGGATATTTTTGACCCGCTTTCATCGTAGATTTCAATCTCACTGTCCTCGAGCGCGAATACATTATATGGCAGCCCGACCAAGGGTTGAACCGCTAGGAAAATGAATTCCTTACCAACGTAGCTTCCGTCCGTGCTAGTGAAGAAAGTGTTTATCGTATACGATAGTAGCGTGGAGTTTCGGATTGATGTCTCATTAGCTCCAACCAACCAGCCAGCTCCGAGCATAATTAGGGTTATGGGCTTATTAGAGGTTACCTTAAAGAAGGTGCCGTTTAGAATCGGAACAACCCTCATTTCAAGCTTACTGAGCGTGCACTCTGCGATCAGATCCTTACCTGGTATCGACTCGACTTTAACCGCGGTATTCTCATGATTTCCTATCAGCACTAATAGGGCTTCGGTGGCTAGGGAACCATTCTCCAGAGTCCAATATAGAAGTTCTCCTCCCCATACGGCTGTTCGTTTTATCAATCGGTATATTCTGGAGGGCGCGTATCCATAGTAAATGAACTCTTCGCGCGGCTGCGCAACCACGATAACGTACGTAATGAGACAGCAGGACGCTAGGAATAAGATAGGCAGTAATCTGACTAAAAACCTTGTTTTAAGCAAATCCTTCTCCTCAATATTCATTGAGAGGAAGTCTTATATTTATTTTTCACGCAGCCCGCTTCAACGCGTCTTGTAGGGCTACGTTAGCCGTTAAAAGATCTTCTGTCCCTTTCTCAGCTCTAACAGAAGCGCTTCCCCATTCTTTATTGCTTCGGTGTACTTTCCGCTCCATAGGCTGATGATGAAGGTCTCATACTCCGCGCTTCCCAGCACAGCGTATCCTTCTTCCTCTATGCTACGCGCCTTCGACATAATCCTTTCCTGAATGTTTAGCGCCATTAGGTATCGCTCCCTATCAAGCGCTAAGTGAAGCCCATGCCACTCCAATGTGCCGAAAGGCAGGTAAACTATAGGTTTATCCCTCATTATGCTCTCCATCTCGTGGGGGAAAGCTTCTCAAAACGAACCTTTCTGGACAAAACTCTCACAAACCCTTGATTATTCCTCTGCTCTTAAAAGTTTTTGGGTTTGAAAATGGACTGTTGATTTTAAGGTTAATTAGGTTACAAGCTGTTTTCTATTGTGTGGTGAATCAGCGTGGAGTCAAGAGAGAGGGTTTTAAGGGCTTTAGAGGGCGAAGAGACAGATATCGTGCCTTTATACAATGTTTTCGGTTCGATGGAGGCCGCAGCGCGTTTTCTAGGCGAAAAGTTTAAGGAGGCAGATGATTTAGAGAAAACAATTTTTGCAGCCCGACTTCTAAACACCGACTTTGTAAGCGTGCCTGTAGCGGGCTTCCCCGGCGGTCCGGGCATCTTTGAAGAGATCATCTACGAGGGTGATGATCATATTATAGCGAGGACGCCTTTCGGCAGCCTCTTATATTGGAGGAAGAAGCCTTACTTCGCATTGCCGCTCTCAGGTCCGGTGGAATGTGAAGAGGATTTAGATAGAGTGGGGAAGCCTGATGTTGAGAGGTTTAAGCCTAGGGTTAAGGCTCTTGCGAAAAAGGTTCAAAGTCTCCATAGGTTAGGCTATTTTGTGGCGGCTGAGATAAAGGGTCCTTTTGAGTCGCCTTGGATGTACCTGAGGGGAGGCTACACTAATTTTCTGATGGATGTCGTGAGGAGACCTATGTTTGCTAGGCGCCTGATAGAGCTGGCTTTCACGACGATCCTTGAGCTGGTGGAGCTGGTTATTGATGAGGCTCATGTAGATGCTGTTTGGATGACCGACGATTTGGGTGAAACTAAATGTCCATTTATCAGTGTAGAGAAGTACAGAGGTTTGGTTAAGCCTTGGCATATGGAGGCGGCTAGAAGAATCCATGGGAAGGGCGTTAAGCTATGTCTTCATTCGCATGGAAACATAACGCCCCTCCTGGAAGATATTGTGGAGACAGGGGTTGACTCAATAGATCCTCTAGACCCGGCCGACGGGATATCGCTTATTGAGGTTAAGGAGAAGTATGGGGATAAAGTATGCTTAATGGGCGGGATAACAAAGAACATTGGGCGCATGACTAAAGAGGAGATTAAAACGCACATCTTCACTCTCTTTAAAAATGCGGGGCCACGTAGATTTATAGCGATGCCAGCTGGTGGGATCCCGGCGGAAATGTCCCTAGAGAACTTCAACTTCTTCAATCAAGTGTTGGAGAGAGCGAGGAGGACTAGCGCTGGAAAAGTGTAGCTTCCATTTAACTTCGGTTAAACTATGTACCTTGCACGCAGATCAGCCACCACCGAAACAACATCGCAGACCTTAAATACAAAATAAGCCTAAATAACTAACGGGGCAAAAACCCCGGAATCTCTTTAAGAGAATTGAAAGCATTTCGCATCGACTGTAGTTACATATGGGAAAAATTCGTGGAGTCTCAATCTAAAGTCAAATAAAATACTTTAAGCGTTATTATTCCCAAGTTAAATTCTATCTTCTTATCCCCTTAGTTTCTACTAGACTATAGGTTTTACCAGCTCCTTCTATTCGTTGAACCATCTCCTCCTTCTCAAGCCTTTTCAATCTTTCACGGATAATTCTTCTTGAGACTTTTCCCCTCATAGCCTTTACTTCACACGTAATAGCGGATATATTCATCGGCTCCTTAACGGCTAAAGCTTGAATTATATATCTAGCTATTTCGCCCCTTCCTACGGGTTCACGCGAATATCGTTTTCCGCCCGCCCTATCCATAATTATCCGCCTAGGGATCGCCTAAACGCTCCTCTAATACTCCTCTTAAAAATGCTGCGGTTAGACGGCGCCCATCTTCCTAGCCGACTTCTTTGACATACCATACGCTGCGACCAGCTCCTCAAAACTTCTCCTAGACTTCCAAATGCTCCACTCTAAAACAGTAGAATCCACAGTAGTTTCACTGAAAGGATGGCGAGTAGGATCGCTATGTGGAAAAACGATATAATATATTTGATACGCATCTCCCACCTAAACCCCTAGATAGAAAATTCCTCGCGCTCACAGGCTCTTATCAGATACACTACCCTTCTTTAGGTTCCTCCTTCCTCTGCTTCCTTTGTCTCTCTTCACCAGCGCCAATTCTCTTCGTAATCTCCCCAAAATTGGTGAAATGTTGATAAATAGTTCTCAGCCATCTTTAAAGCGGTCTGTTCAGGTATACCTAACTCTATCAGACTCTTATAGAATGCTCCAACCGCCTTTTCAATCTCCCTACCAGTACTCTCCGAGAAGACGCTTGCTATTATCCCCTTAATCAAAATCCGGAACCTTGCTGGAAACTACGCTGAGTAAGCAAATATTGTTCCAGAAGCGCCATGAACACTATAGGTGGGGTTAGATGGGATTTAACGCCTCAAATGGTGAGGGAAATAAACGCTTGCATGAGGGAGATAGAGGAATCCATCAAGTATATTCACGGTGTTTTTACGGATGGACAGTTGAGAAGAGAATATTTGACGGAGGAATAGCCTTTTTAATAATGGCACGTTTTATTAAAAAATAAACTGTAAAAAAGATTAGGATGAAAAATAAAACGTAATCGCATAGTTAATTTTCTACTCTTTCAGTGTTGGCAATTCAAAGTTATCAGTATTTTAGGGAATGATAATGCGTAACTGATGAAGAATATATGGCGCAGCAAAGTATATAATTGGTTTTGTTAATCTGATTTTCTGAAGCATAGAGGCTGGTGTCACCATAAAGGTGGAGGCTGAGGATAATTATCTTAGCTGAGTATTACCCTCTAACGCTCGCGGCAATATTGATGCCGATTATCGTAGCCATTTTATCTCATCCTATCGCTCGAGCCCCAAAGATTGGAAATAGTTTGGCGAAGGCTTTATGTGTTATCACATCCTACGCCACGCTTCTAATGTTGCTTAGATTAGCTCAAATAGTGGTGGAGAAGGGGCCAGTTGTAAATTCTTTTCCAATAGCGTCCTTGCCTCTTGGAGAGCTTGTGTTGACAGTTTATGTCGATGAGCTGGCATTAATTCCCACAGTTTTCTTTGCATTGTTCGCATCTGCCGCAATAACTTACTCCGTCAAGTATCTTAGCCCAGAAAACAAGTATCGCCCAGTGCCAAACACCTTTAATAGAGGCTTTTCATTCATGCTGCTTTTTCTAGGCTCATTAATAGGATGCTGCTTCTCAGGCAACATGATATTCTTCCTAATCTTCTGGGAGATAACAAGTATCTGCTCATTCTTCCTCGTCGGCTTCTGGCAAGACGATCCCAAATGCGTAGCAGCCGCCTTTAAAACCTTTATTATGCTGCATATTGGCACATTCGGCTTATTAATTGGCTCAATACTAGCCTACCTAACTGTCGGAACATGGGAAATTCATGCTTGGAGCCACAGCCTTCCCAATCACCCCATTATGCCTCTAGTGATTTTACTGTTTCTTATTGGACTTTTACCTAAAGCCGTCCAATTCCCATTACACAGCTGGTTTCCGGATGCAACGGTTACGGCAACTCCTATAATAGTTTATGTTCACAATGGTTTCATATCGGCTCTATACGCTTTCCTGAGGTTTTTTGGTCAGATATTTGCTCCCTCAATTAGATCCGCAGAGATGCTCCCCGCACTATCCCTGATTTTCGGCAACCCTAGTATTTTGGCATTCATAATGTCCCTTGTAGGCGCCCTAACATCCATCTTAGCGGCATTCTTCGGATTACTGGAGAATGAAAGCAAAAGGGTTGTAGCGTATTGCGACATCTCCGCGTTGGGGAGCACGGTTATGATCCTTGGATTTGCCACGTCTCTAGGGTTTGTCGCCGGTTTACTCGGTATGATTTATCATGTTCTTTTCACTGCGCTCATATTTCTGGCTCTAGGCGGAGCGATATTTCAGGTCGGAAAAACATCGATGGATTTTATGGGAGGATTAAGCAGGTATATGCCGATCACAACCACCATTGGAACCATAGGAGCCCTTTCTATGGCTGGTTTTCCCTTTCTCGGCTACTTCACAGCCTTATGGCTTGGGATCTACGCCGCGTTAGAATTGAATGCTCTAATATTTATCGTTTTACTCTTGTTCAGCTCTATTCTAAAAACCGCCGCCATCCTAAGAATGATAAATACTGTTTTCTTCGGCAAAGCCATGGAATATAAGGGAAAGATTACTGAACCATCTGCGTTAATGCTATTTCCAATGCTTCTTCTCCTAACATGTCTCTTCGTCTTTGGAGCTTATCCTCAACTGCTACTAAACCACCTGGTGATACCGGCAGTAAGCCGTTTGCAGCCAGACTCTAAATTAATATTGGTGATGGGCGACATCATCGCAGGGGCCGGTCTCTGGAACCCGCTTCTAGGCACGCTCATCTTCCTATTATATTTGGGCTTGGTTGCCACACTAATTTATTTGGCTTTAAAGAGAGGAGCGGTTTATGCGGAAAAGGCTTATGTCAGAAGAGAAGAGACCTTTAAGCCGTTTATCTGTGGAGAGGACGTGAATCTGCTGGATGAGGTTCGCGCCCGCCATTTCTATCACATCTTCACTAATGTTGTAAAGATTGACGCAATCTGTCATGCCCTTAACATTGACAGGTTTTATTACGCGTTGGCGGAAAAATTCTTCGCTTTTTGTAGAGGATTGCTCCGCTTGGATATTCGACAGAAATATTTTCCCGCAGTTTTATCCTTCACTCTTGGAGCTTTAATCATGATAATATTAGCGGTTCTGGTGGGTTAATCATGGAAATACTGTCTGCCATAACTTTAGTGGTTGCAGCGCTCATAACTGCTTTAGGCTGCTTCGCTGAGAGCACCCGTCGAACAATAATACTTCTCTCTGTTCAGGCTATAGCGATAGGCTCCGTTACGCTTGTCCGCTGCCTAATCGACCTAATAATTGGATTAAATGTTGAAGCCCTCATACATTTCTTCATCGCCTTCGCAGAGTGGTTTTCAGCGGCAGTTGTCGTTCCCCTTATACTTTACTGGGGGGTTGTGAAGACTGAGAACGTCGTTGATGCGCCTATAGTCGGGGCGCGAAGGCTAGCTATACTGGTCATATCAACGGCAATCCTATACATGTTTTTGTGGATTTTTCAGCCCCAAATACTACAAGAAGAAATAGCAACTCTCTCATTTTGTATGCTCATGTTCTCTTTCTCAGTCTTTCTCATGGTTACTAGGCGAGATTCCCTGAAGATTCTTACTGGGCTAAATATGGCTGAAAACTCCCTTTACCCGCTTCTGGCAGAAATTCCAATAATGCTTGTACCCTTCATTCTAACCCTAATGATATTTGTAACCGCGATAGGAACATACATAATTGTTGAAGCCTACAGGGATCACGGCACAACGCTAGTTGACCGCTGGAGGTGGCTGGGCAACTAATGTACTCCCTGCTCCCACTCTTAACACTAATAGTTCCACTCTTCTCCGGGGTCTTATGCCTCTTCACATGCCTATTCAGATTCCTAGAGGAGTTTTCGAGAAGGATGTCGAAGATACTGCTGTTGATCAGCGCCGCCTTAAGCCTAGCACCGCCGTTAACAATGATCCCATATTGTGCTGTGGGCGAGGTTCTAGAGACCACGGGGCTAGGTTTAAGGGCGGACTCCTCAAATATCGCCGCGCTAGTAAGCACAGCTATACTCTTTTTCCTAGTCTCAATCTATAACATGGGCGCTGAGAAGGGCGGTCGGCTGAAACCCGGAGTATACAACTTCTTTCTGCTTCTCTTTTTATGCTGCATGTTTGGGCTATTGCTCTCCTATGATCTATTCGGCATATTTCTATTCGTAGAGTTGGTCATAGGCGTATCAATAATACTTGTCGCCCACAACACGATTAAAGCGGCAACGGAAGCAGCCTTCAAATACTTGATTATTACCGCTATAAGCGCGCTGTTTGTTTTGATCGGTGTTTTAACCATATATATTCTGACCGGCGAATCGAATATTCTGCATCTGCTCAGCGACTCTGAGAAGCAGGCAGCGCTAGCTGAGAACCCGCGTCTACTAATGTTCATCGTAGCCTGCTTTATAGTTGGGCTAGGTGCAGACATAGGGCTTGTCCCCTTCCACGGCTGGCTTCCCGACTGCCTCCCAGCATCCACAATAATCATTAACGGATTCACTGCGATGGAGCCGATCCCCCTAATCCTAGCCCTCCATAAGCTGGTTGCCCCACTATACAGAATCTATCCTTCAAATGTTATGCTAGCTTTTATGCTTGGAACAGGATTAATTTCGATGATTTTCGGAGCACTTATGGCCTACTCCCAAAAAGACTTCTTTAGGATGGCTGCCTACTGCAGCATAGATGAGTATGGGCACTCGCTCTTCGCCCTGAGCCTACTCTCATCTCTAGAAATGCAGAGCTTTATAATCGGACAATTCTACTTAATAAACAGCACGCTGGCAAAGACGGGGCTAATATTGAGCTTAGGTTCAGTCTACTTTAAATCCGGAAGCTCAGACATGGACTCACTTGGCGGCCTAGCTGAAAAAATGGGTAAGACGGCATTAAGCTACGTGATATGCGCCTTCTCACTGACCGGCATCCCACCGATGAGCGGCTTCTACGCGAAACTTCTCTTTTTCAGCGCATCCTACATATTCTTCTATGAGTATGGAAACTCGATGCTAGCAATTCTAATGGTAACTTTAATGGTCTGCATCTCCATAATCTCATTCGTCTTTTTAACACGCTCATTCCACAGGATCTTTCTCGGTAAGAGTCGAACAAACATTGATGTTAAGAATGATGTACCCATGTTAATGTGGCTGCCCACAATTATTTTGGCGATGGCAACGTTGGTTTTTGGGATTCGCCCAGACCTTCTACTAAGGTTTATAAGCCCAGTTTAACCTAGCACTTAGGCCTCTCTGCTTCTTCTATAGAAAACCCACTCTTTAGACTTAACGTCAAGCCCTAAATCGATCATCAGCCGTTCAATCAACTGTTGCAGGGCGTATCCACTGCTGCTAACAATCTTTATTAATTGATATTCAGATGTGTAAACGGTATATTGCTCCTCTCCACCAGCCTCTGCGACCACATCTTCCCTCTGGACAACATTCCCCATTATGTAAACAGATATCTTTGCATCCAAGTACTCTCCTTCATAGATCTTCAGCGTAGAAACCTTCTCTTCAGATTCCTCTACTATAACGGGACTTTTGGCCTCCTCATGAAAAACTATTTTCTTATGATTTGCTGGAACTATTTGCCTGATTTCCGAGACGGTTTGCTCATTCTCTTCAATTCTTCTAAACCCATACTTCTCGATAAGATACTCCTCAAGCAACTTATATTCTGTGTGCCTAAACACAACACCCTTTAACAATAAGACAACAAGCTCACGTGATTGCTGAGGCAAGATGCGCTTCAACCTCGGTTAATTCATATATAATGGAAAACTAATAAACTTTACTTAACGATAAGCCCATTCTTGTCAAAGGTCACTATCTCGAACTGTGTACTCATTTTAATCGCTCCTTTCGGACATATTTCAGCGCATTGCCCGCATAAAATGCACCTAGAGATATTAAAGGCTACTTTCCTCTCCTCCGCTGAAGTTATCACGCCACCGGGACAGACTCTCACGCATAACATGCATCCTATGCATGCGTCCCTATCATAAGTTAGTTTACCTCTAAATCGCTCCGGGACCGGCACCATCCTCCCCGGCTTAGTAATATATTCTACCGTAACAGGTCTACGAAATAGCGATCTCAAAGTCTCGTAAAGCATCTTTCCAACTCTCAAGACGCTTTCACCTACAGTCCCGCTGCTGACAAAATGATGGATGAAAGCGATAATGTTAATGGAACCATCCAGTAGAATTTAAGAGCTTGACCTATTTTTAATCTAGCTAGGATTGTACGCGGCACGGTCATCGTGGTAAACATGATAAGTAGGGCTGTAGTTAGGCACAAAGATAAAGATATGCCGGAGTTTAGCGGAGCATTTTCCCATAATAGTGATGGAATATAAAGGAAGACAATTGATGCGAGCAGCGTTAGAGCAAAGTTTGACGCCGCTTTAGCTATCTTCGCTAGCGCTAAGTATGGCCCACAATACTCGACGAGGAGACCATATATTATCTCGGTTTTCGCCTCCGGTATATCGAAGGGAATAGCTGACGATGCGGCTGGCATACATAATAGGAACGCTGCCGCTGCGAGGCTCATGCTTGGGCGAGATGCCGCTAACGGCAAACCTAAGTTAGCCTGAAACTTTATGATTCTATCGATCGCTAGAGATGGAGTCGATCCAAACGCTACAGATATCACGGCGATAAACATTGGGACCTCATAAGCTATCATCATGCTCATCTTTCTAGAGAAGCCTATTGCACTATAAGGGTTACCTGAAGCCGAGCCCCCAACCATCAAAGCTATGGATGACATTGCGAGCAGATACATAACCACTATCAAGTCGCCAATCATACTTAACCCGAAAAGAATGCCAGATAGTAGTATGGACGCCCCCAGAAGTGAGACAGCAGCGGCAATCATAGGCATAATCTCAAACACTCTCACCGAGGCTGTTAGAGGAATAACTCTTCCCTTATTAAATAGCTTAATTAAATCATAAAAGGGTTGGATGACTGGCGGCCCGATTCTCTTCTGCATTCTAGCATGAAGTTTCCTATCTATGCCTTCAAAGAGAAGACTTATTAATAGAACAGCTGGAAAAGAAATGATTAGGGCTATTGCCGCATTCACTTTTCTCTCACCACACGCCTTAAGGCATCCAGGCTAACAACCTTGGATTCCCCGCTCCTCTGATCGACGATTGTTACTCGATTTGTGCATGAGAGGCATGGATCTATGGAGGCCACGATAACTGGTATATCTGCAATCTCACACCCTAACAGCATAGATTTCAACCCTATTAGATTAGAAAATGTTGGAGTCCGCACTTTTAGTCGTCTTAAACCCCCCTTCCCATCGGTCTTAACAAAATAAAAGAGTTCACCTCTCGGAGCCTCAACTAGAGAGACCGCCTCACCCTCAGGAATTCTCCTCATAAGCCTAAGAACGTTCTCTTCTGGTCGGATGGGCCCTTCTGGAAGTTTTTCTAAAATCGCTCTAATTATATTTATTGACTCAAAAATCTCCAGAACCCGAACTTCGATTCTAGCGTGAACGTCGCCGTCTCTTCTCGTAATTACTGAGAAGTTTCCCTTTAGATCATTATAGGCGGCGTAGGGGTGATCCCTTCTAACATCGATGTCTACTCCAGAGCCCCTCGCTGTAGGCCCAACCACACATAACTTTAGTGCCTCGCTATAGTCTAGAACCCCCAAACCACAAATTCTCTTCTCAACGGTTCCATCCGTGAAAATATCGCGAACATATTTGACAGCTTTCTCCATCTCCTTCATGCAAGAGTTTATTTCACTCGCTATTTGAGGTGTTAAATTCCATCTAACTCCACCTATGGTATTCATTGCATGGTGGATTCGGTTACCAGTGATCTTCTCGAATAGATCGAGAATTTTCTCCCTCACATGCCATATGAACATGAAAAGTGTATCAAACCCAATCTCGTAAGCCATAACACCAAGTAGGAGAAGGTGGCTGTGAATTCTTTCCATTTCAAAGATCAGCGTCCTAAGATAGAGGGCCCGTTCTGAGGGAGCTATGCCGCCAATCTCCTCTAACGCTTGGATGAAGCATGTTGTGTGGCTGTGGGAGCAGATTCCGCATATACGCTCAATTAAGTAAAGCGTCTGAATCAAGTTGCGGCCTTCGGCGAGGGCTTCTATACCCCTATGAACATGACCTAGAACCATGTCCACATCGATAACCTCCTCTCCTCTCACAGAAACCCTTAATGAAACAGGCTCCTTAAGAGCCGGGTGAACCGGCCCGAAGGGTATGCGCAGCCTAGCATACTCCACCTCGACTTCCTTCTCCACATTACGTTCAACAACCATCGCAGATCATCTCACCTAAACTTGCTCATAACGGCTGTAATAATCCCGCTAGCTATCGCCTCCGGCCTGGGCGGACACCCCACAATATATGTATCTACTGGAATAATTCTATCAACCGGCCCCTCAACCATCTCGCTGCCGAGAAACGGGCTTCCTGAAGAGGCGCATGTACCCACGGCAACGACAACTTTAGGCTCAGGAATCTGCTCATAAACTCTAATTAAGCGAGGTAACATCTGGCGTGTAACCGGTCCTGTAACCAACAATACATCAGCGTGGCGCGGCGAACCAACGAGCAAACAGCCAAAACGTTCAAGATCGTAACGCGGAGTAAAGGCAGCAACTATCTCAATATCGCAGCCATTACACGAACCAGTGTTAAGATGAAATATCCAGGGAGACTTTATGCGACCCCTCGAAACAATCCTGAACATTGTAAATCTAAAAGCAATAGCTTAAACATACACATATTATTTTCGCTTTCAAAGCGCTAAGCGCTCATCCGGATGAAACACATTTTCTTAAAAGTTATTCACGGCGGGGTTGTTGTTCTCATAATTGGGATAGAATCATGAGAGGAATAGATATTAGTGTGGGGTAAGCGCACCTTAATCTCAGCGTACTAGTCTCAGGCGATATATACCCTTTCCTGTCAAAAGCTCTTAACTTTTGGTTGGAGGCCGCCGCCGGGATTTGAACCCGGCCTCCGGGCTCCACAGGCTTATACCACCAGCATGATTATGCGTGGTGTCCGTACGCTACCAGGCTTCGCGGCTCTAGTTTTTGAGCCTCTACGTTACGGCGGCCACGCCATATATTCTTTTCACATCTTTAACTTTTAAGTATTTCTTCTTAGGATGTACTAACTCTACAAAATCAAAATATATTTGTTGTGTGGAAAGTATAAAGGGTGGAGGGAACGGATGTGAAGTTGGCAGTTCAGGAGAACCTGATCCCTGGAAATACGATTCTTGAGAAGCTTCAGAACGCTGAGAAATATGGTTTTGAGGGGGTTGAGGTTTGGGGTAACGATTTACCGCAGCGCTTTAAGGAGGTCAAAGATGCTTTAAGCGCTTCAAGAGTTAAGATATCAACTGTTTGTAGTGGATATGGGGGAGACTTGCTTGGGCCGGATCGCAAGACAAGGGAAATGGCAATTGAGGGTATAAAGGAGAGGCTTAAATTATGTGCTGAGCTCGGCGGGGTCGGCGTGATAACTGTGCCAACGTTCAGTGGTCCCAAGATCCCAGATCTCTACCCATGGATGGCTGATGTTAGGGAAGTTGAGAAGAAGATCCTTATAGAGGAGTGTAAGATTTTAGGTAAGTGGGCTGACGATGTAGGGGCATATGTTCTGCTTGAACCTTTAAACCGCTATGAGACCCACCTAATAAACAGACTTCAGCAAGCGGTTGAGATATGTAATGTCGTTGGAGCGGAGCATGTTAAAATCATGGCGGACTTCTTCCACATGAATATTGAGGAGGCAAATATTGCTAAGAGCATTGAGGAGGCTGGTGGCTACATCATGCACGTCCACCTAGCCGACAGTAACCGCCTACTACCCGGCTACGGGCACACGGACTTCAAGTCCGGCTTCGAAGCCCTCAAAAAGATTGGATACAAAAACTTTATGGCGCTTGAATGTAGAATCCCAGGAGACCCAAGTATAGAGCTGCCCAAATGCGTCAATTACCTGAGAAGTTTAATCTAGACAACCTACAAATTGACCTGGCTTAGTGTTGCTGGAGGTAAATTCAATGAAGATTCGAGTTGGATTTGTTGGTTGTGGCGGGATAGCCCAGAGACATATGGAGGCTCTCTTCAAAAACCCCAATGTAGCGCTTATTGCCTTCTGCGATATAGAGATAGAAAGAGCGAAAAGGTCCGCTGAAAAGTTTGGTGCTGAGGATGCTAAAGTATTTGATAATGCTGGGAGCATGTTCGAGAAGGTTGAGCTGGATGCAGCGTTCTTCTGTATCCCACCATATGCGCATGACGCTGAGATGGTTGCAATAGAGCATAATGTGCCATTCTTTGTTGAGAAGCCGATAAACCTCTACCTTGACCAAGCAAGAAAAATAGCCTCAGCCGTTGAGAAAAGGAAAATCCTCACCAGCGTCGGATATATGAACCGGTATAGGAAGGGGGTTCAAATAGTTAAAGAGGTACTTCGCGAGGATCCGCCGATACTTGTGTTAGGCGGCTGGATCAGCGGTACGCCGAAGCCGTCACCAGAGACGCCGATATGGAGATGGTGGATAAGGAAGGAGAAGAGTGGGGGGCAGTTCCATGAGCAAGTAACCCACACAGTTGACCTAGCCAGATTTTTATGTGGAGAGATAAACGAAGTTTGCGCGTATCCAGCTAAGGGCTTCAATAGAAATGTCCCGCCGGAATACAATATTGAAGATGCAAGTGTAGTTAATGTGAAGTTTGCTAATGGCGCCATTGGAAGCTTTTGGGCTTCATGTTCAGCTAATGCTGGTGGAGGGGGTGTAACGTTAAGCATATATGCCAATAAAACTACTGCGCTCTTCACACGCTGGGAACATGATTTAAGGTTGCTCCGCATGAATATGGAGCCTCTAGAGGTTCCGGGAGAACCAAATATATTTGAGATAGAAGATAATGCTTTCATAGACGCCATTAGACTTAACGATCCATCAAAAATCCTATGCACATATATGGATGGCTTAAAGACTATGGAAGTAACGATTGCAGCTAATATATCCATGGAGACCGGAAAACCAGTTAAACTTCCATTACCTTAAACATTCATATTTCATTTTCAAGTTCAAGCTATTTGGAGGAATTGAAAATGTCTTCAAAAGCAAAATTTACTTTTCCTGAGAGGTTAAGATGGTGGATTGAAGCCAGATTTGGAATGTTCATCCACTGGGGCCTGTACGCTATCCCAGCACGCGGAGAATGGGTAATGTACTGTGAGCGTATACCTAAATCCGAGTATGCCAAACTGGCCCGAAGATTCAATCCTAAAAGGTTTAATGCCGACGAGTGGGTTGCTTTAGCTAAGGAGGCTGGCATGCGATACATGGTTCTGACGACTAGGCATCATGATGGCTTCTGTCTCTGGGATAGTCAAGTCTCAGACTTCACGTCTGTTAAGGCTACGCCGGCAAAGAGGGATTTTATAGCCGAGTATGTTGAGGCTTGCCGCAGAGCCAATATGCGGATAGGCTTTTATTATTCGCTCCTAGATTGGCGCTGGCCGGAATACTGGGATGGACCCGCCAAGAACCCTGAAGGATGGGCTAAATTCCGCGATTACGTGCATGCGCAGGTCCGCGAGCTCATGACTAATTATGGGAAAATAGATATACTTTGGTATGATGGCGCATGGCCGTATAAGGCTGAAGATTGGCAATCTGACCGCCTGAACGCCATGGTCCGCAGCCTACAGCCGGACATAATTATAAATAATCGTTCCGGGCTTCCAGAAGATTTTGAGACTCCGGAGCAGCATATAAGATACTATGATAGGCCATGGGAGTCATGTATGACTATAGACGAGTCATGGTGGGGTTATCATGCAGGCGACAAGCACCTCAAAAGCCCCCTGGAGATCGTTAGGTTACTTGTCCGCTGTGTTGCAGGAAATGGAAATTTACTCCTTAATGTCGGCCCTATGGCTGATGGAAGCATACCAGAAGCCTACAAGCGTAGGCTTAGGGCCGTCGGCGAGTGGCTTAAGCGGAACGGTGAGTCGATTTATGGCGCTGGCTCAGCGCCTTTCAGTGCAGCCCACCTTGGACAGGTTACGGCTAAAGGCAACAGGGTTTACATACATGTGTTTTATTGGACAGGTAAAGGCGAGATATGCGTTGCGGGAATAAAGAATAAAGCTGTCGGAGCCTATATGTTGGCAACAGGTGAAAGTTTGCCATTCGATCAGAGGGAGGATCGCCTCTTTGTTAAGGGGCTCCCAAGAAGGGCCCCGGACCCGATAGATACAGTTATCGCTATAGACCTTGAGGGCGAGCCCGAGGCGGCTCCACCATCCTTCTGGACTAAGTAAGCGCAGTTAAAATTAATTAACTCCTAGCCTTCCTTTTTTCTTCTATGAGATATGTTGCCAGGGTTGAGGTTAGCCTAAAGCCTGGGCACTCCGACCCTGAAGGTGAGACCACTAGGGATGCTCTTGTGGAGCTTAAGTATCCTATTGAGTCCGTTAGGGTTAGTAAAGTTTATGAGATAATTTTTGAGGCTGAATCGATTGATGAGGCTAAGGTTAAAGTTGAGGAGATGTGTAGAAGGCTTTTAGCGAATCCAGTTAAAGACGACTATAAGTATAGCATAGAGGAAGTTTAAGGATGATGGGGCGAATATACATTAGAAGGAGAGATGTGCCCTTCGAACTCTATGAAGTCAATTTGCTTGAGGCTGGTGATGAGGAGCTTGTTAAGATAAGTGAGGAGATGGGCTTAGCGCTAAACCTTGAAGAGATGCGGGCCATAAAAGCATACTTTATGGGGAAGGGTAGAAACCCAACAGATGTCGAGATGCAAGCTCTTGGGCAGACATGGAGCGAACACTGCTTCCATAAAACCTTCAAGGGAGTAGTTGTCCTTCCAGATGGGCGTAAAATAGACTCACTCTTTAGGACATTTATAGCTAGAGTTACACGCGAACTAAATATGCCTTGGTGTATATCCGTCTTTGAGGATAACGCTGGAATAGTCCACTTTGAGGGCGACTATGGAGTAGCCGTTAAGGTTGAAACCCATAATCATCCATCCGCAATAGAGCCCTTCGGCGGCGCAGCGACAGGCATTGGCGGAGTGATCCGCGATATTCTCGGCGTATGGGCTGACCCAATAGCGTGCACAGATGTTCTCGGATTCGGTCCACTAAACTATGACTATAATAGGCTTCCGCCCGGAATAAAGCATCCAAAATATATTTTTAGGGGTGTTGTTGCGGGGATAGGGCACTATGGAAATAATATGGGTATACCGACTGTTAACGGAGCAATATATTTTGATGAGAGCTACGTGGGGAACGTAGTCGTGTACTGCGGCTGCATTGGCATATTACCCATAAGCAGGTATGTGAAGAAAGCTAAAGCTGGGGATCACCTTGTCTTAGCTGGTGGGAGAACTGGTCGTGATGGAATACATGGCGTAACCTTTGCATCGCTGGAATTAACGGAGAAATCTGAGGAGGTTTCTAGGCCAGCTGTACAGATAGCCAATCCAATAGAGGAGGAGAAGCTTAAGAGGGCAATAATATCTATAAGGGATCTAGGCTTAGCCTCATCCATAACCGATCTAGGCGGTGGAGGGCTCTCAAGCGCTATTGGAGAAACAGCATACAAGTTTAACTGCGGGGCGCATGTGGAGCTCGACAAAGTCCCACTTAAGTATCCCAATATTGCGCCATGGGAAATCTATATTTCTGAATCCCAGGAGCGTATGCTCCTAACAGTTCCGGAGGAAAACTTAGATAAGGTTTTAGAGATTTTCCGCGAAGAGGATGTGGAGGCAACATCGGTCGGTAGACTTACAGATGACAGGGTCTTAAGAATATTTTATGGAGGCTTTAAGGTTGCGGAGATCGATATACCATTCCTATTTAATCCACCTAAATCATATAGGGCCGCCATTTTCGTTAAGCCTGATCTTAAAGAACCTATATTCAATGAGCCGGATGACTTAACAAACTTCCTTCTAAAGATTCTCTCATCACCAAACATTGCCAGTAAAGAGTCAGTTATTAGGACATATGACCATGAGGTTAAAGGGAACACTGTTTTAAAGCCACTCTGTGGGAAGAATAATGGTCCGAGCGACGCAGCCGTCATAAAACCTTTAGATAATTCATGGAGGGGGATAGTGATATCATGCGGAATGAACCCGCAGTACGGTAAGATCGACGCCTACTGGATGGCGGCTTCCGCAATAGATGAAGCCATAAGGAATAATGTTGCTGTTGGAGGTAGAAGAATAGCATTACTCGATAATTTTGTTTGGGGTAACCCCGAAAAGCCCGATAGAATGGGGTCGCTTGTAAGAGCTTGCATGGCATGCTATAGATTCGCTAAGGGCTTTAGAACCCCATTTATTTCCGGAAAAGACAGCCTATATAATGAGTCGCCGCTAGGCCCCGTTACGCCAACTCTCCTCATAACGGCCGTTGGGATAGCTCCAGACGTTAGAAGGATTGTCTCAATGGATCTTAAAGAGCCTGGAAACCTGCTATATATAGTTGGGCGAACATATGCCGAGCTAGGTGGATCCGAATACTATAGGGCTAGAGGTTTCCTAGGAAGGAGTGTTCCAAAGGTTAGGTTGAGGGAGGCTAGGCGAAACATGAGGGCGATACTCAGGGCTATTGATAGGGGGTATGTGAGGGCCTGCCATGATATATCTGAGGGCGGGCTAGCTGTAGCGGCTGCTGAGATGGCGCTGGCCGGAGGATTAGGCTTAGAGATATGGCTGGAAAACGTTCCTAGAGCACATGAAGTGCAAAGAAACGATTATGTGTTGTTCTCTGAGTCGAACAGTCGCTTTCTAGTTGAGGTTCCGGAGAAGTATAAGGAGATGTTTGAGTTAACGGTTAGGAATGCGCCGTATGCTCTGATAGGCGAGGTTAAAAATGATAGATCATTCATTATTAACGGACTTGATGGGAGACGCATAGTGAATACGGATGTAGAATCCCTACTAAGAGCGTGGAGGAATCCCTCCTTCGGAGACTGACCGACTATGAAGATAGGGGATATTAGAGTCTGCATAATTAGGGTTGGCGGAACCAACTGTGACGCCGAGACGAAGCGAGCATTCGAGGATCTTGGGGCTAGGGCATCAATACGCCACTTAAATGAGGTGTCTAAGAGGAGGGATCTGCTCGACTATCATATACTCGTTTTTCCAGGAGGATTCTCCTATGGCGACTATGTTAGGGCAGGGGCTATTCTGGCGAAAACAGTGATGTCGAGAATTGGTAAGGAGATAAGGCTATTTATAGATGAAGGCAGACCAATACTTGGAATATGCAATGGTTTCCAGATACTCGTCGAGGCCGGGCTACTTCCAGGGCTTAATGGTATAAGCGATTATCCAGAAGCCGCCCTGGCGACAAACATTCCAATAGGATATAGGTGTATGTGGGTTTATCTAAAGCACGAAGGTGATGGAAGATGTGCCTCAACATGGCTTATACCTAAGGGGCGTATTCTTCGTATGCCAGTAGCCCACGCCGAGGGGAGGTTTATCTTGTCAAGCGAGAAAGACTTGGAGAGGCTGATAGATAATGGACAAATAATCCTGAGATACTGCGATGAGAACGGCGAGTATGCTAACGGACGCTTTCCAGAGAACCCTAATGGCTCACTCTACGATATAGCTGGCATATGTAACCCTGATGGAACAATATTTGGCTTAATGCCACACCCTGAGAGGGCATATTATGGCTGGCAGCTACCGGACTGGACTAGGATAGGGAGACCGCCAAAGTATGGGGACGGTAGGCTAATATTCGAGTCTATAGTGAAGCATGTTGCGAAGAAGTTTTAACAGATAGACGCCACGTTAGATAAAAATAATCTTTGTAAACGTATACATTGTTAAAGTCTAAAAAGAGGTGGTTAACCTGAGAGGATGTGAATCTACTAGCTCGGAAGTTAGGGTTGTGCTGGTTGGAGTTGGAGCAATGGGCTGCGAAATAGCTAAGCTCCTGCTAAGGAAGAAGGGCGTAAGAGTTGTTGGCGCTGTTGACCCAGCCCCCGACAAAGCTGGAAGGGACATAGGTGAGGTCATTGGCCTTAACAGGAAGCTTGGAATAACAATACTTAAAGATATTGGAGATCTGAATGTTGAAGCCGACGTAGCGATACATGCAACCACGTCATTCCTTAATAGGGCTTATCCGCAGATAATCGAGTTAATTAAGCGAGGGTTTAACGTAATATCAACATGTGAGGAATTATCCTACCCATTCATTGTGAGCGAAGAATTATCAAAGGATATCGACGCCCTGGCTAAAAAATATGGTGTGACTGTTCTGGGGACTGGAATAAACCCCGGCTTTCTAATGGATACTCTAGTGATAGTGCTCTCAACGGCGTGTCAAGACATCAAGCGCATAAGCGTGGAAAGGGTTATTGACGCCGCTAAACGTAGACTGCCATTCCAAATTAAGATTGGGGCCGGGTTGAGCCCTGAAGAGTTTATGTTAAAGGTTTCTAGGGGTGATATAACCGGGCATGTAGGCTTAAAGCAGTCGATAGCGATGATAGCTGATGCATTAGGCTTAAAGCTTGATAGGATTTACGAAGAACCGATAGCGCCCATAATAGCGGAGAAGGAGGTAAAAAGCGCTTTCATAACTGTGAAGCCCGGCTTAGTTGCAGGTTTACATCAACTCGCCTATGGAGCTATTGGCGGCGAGAACATGATAACTCTTTCTTTTAAGGCTTATATTGGTGCGGCAGAGGAATACGATTCTATAATAATTGACGGCACACCTCCGATAATCGAAAAGATATCGCCATGCATACACGGGGACATTGGAACAGCAGCGGTCATAGTAAATCTAATACCTAAAGTAATCAACGCGCCCTCCGGACTGAAAACCATGAAAGACATTCAATTACCCTCAGCTATCCTTGGAGACATGAAACTATTTATAGCAAAGAGATCTAAAAGTCTCTTCTGAGGGATTTTCTTTGGTCAGAGTTAGCTTTAAGGATATAGGCTTAAGATATACTCTGAGCCCATATGAGAAGCCTGTGGCTCACATTAAGCCCGGCGAAGAGATAACTGTGGAGGTTGAAGATGCATCATCAGGCCAGATTAGAATGGAGAGCGACTTGAGGGATAGAAGTAAAGTGCCATTTGGGAATCCCCTAGTTGGGCCGATATATATTGATGGAGCTAAGCCGGGTGAATCTATTATTATACAAGTGAAGGATATTAGGCCTACAATAGGTCAGGGCGCAATATACTCATCAGAATTCAATGAAAAGTATCTCACAGAGGTTCCCATACTGAGGTTTATGGGGCTATCGTTTCCACGCAAGACGAAAATATGCAGAATCATAAATGGATCAGTCCTCTTTGACGGTTTAAAGCTACCATATAAGCCTATGATTGGAACGATTGGAACAGCGCCCTATCCAGAGGCCGAGTGCATTTCCTCAAGCGTGATTCCTGGAAGACATGGCGGAAACATGGATCTGCCAGACATCTGCCCAGGAAGCAAAGTGATTCTACCAGTGTTCCATGAGGGCGCTCTACTCTACTTAGGCGACGTACACGCAATTCAAGGCGATGGCGAAATATTCGGCACAGCTGTGGAGATGCCGGCTGAAGTAACCCTAAAGGTTGATGTCTCTAGGGAGAATGTGAACTGGCCGAGGATAGAGAATGCAGAGGAAATAATGTATGTTGCAACAACGGGCGCTGGGAGAAGCTTTGAGGACGCTGTGAGGATAGCCTTCTTAGAGCTAGCGGTATACATGGAGAAAGAGTATGGTATAGATAGGATTAGCGGATTAATGTTATGCTCCTTAGTTGGAAAGATTAGCGTGGGAAATTTATGGGCCGTTGCTGCAAAAATTAAGAGAAAATATTTGGAGGAGTTTTCAGCTACAGGGATGAGGCGATAAGCATGGATTTGAAGGGTTAATGGAGACGACCAACCCTTTCTTTAATGGAGAAAAAGATCGCATTGACACACCTGGTAGATCTGTTAGAGAAAAAGAGGAAGATCGCCGCGAATCTAGAGGATATTTTAAGCGTTGATTCTAAGAGAACCGCACTTAACGACCACCACTCCAGAAGAAAGCCTAGGCCATGTGGCATGACCATACATACTGGTGTTGGCTGCAGCTACCTGTGCGCCTACTGCTATATTTATGACATGGGATTCACTGCTGTTCCAAAGCCATACCCGCTAAAGCCTGAAGAGATTGTTTACGCGCTCACGCAAAATCCATACATAGTTCCTGAGAGGACATTGGCAGCCTATGGCTCAGTAACTGAGCCCTTTCTTCCGGAAACAGTCCACCGGGCAATTGAATATATGAGGGATATTTGGAGGTGGCTAAATCTACCCACACAATTATCAACAAAGGCCATTTTAACAGATGATATTATTTCCGGGGTTCTCTCAGGAGACCCGAACGCCAGCGTACTTATAACAGTTGTTACCCTATCTAATAGGAGGTTAGAGCCAAGGGCTCCGGATCCACTAAAAAGGATTGAGAGCGCTGGAAGGGCCCTGGAGAAGGGATTAAAAGTTTCCCTGTTTATTAGGCCAATAATCCCCGGGGTAACCGACAGGGAAGCTGAGAAAATACTTACTGCCTCAGCTGATAAGGGCATAGATTCAGTTGTTTTGGGATCCTTGAGAGTTACTGAGAGCATTCTTTGGAGGCTTGAGAAGAGCGGGGTTGCAAGGGAGGAGATTGAGAAAAGGCTGGCCGAACCGCTTAAGGGTAGTGGGCAGATAGAGGTAAGATCCTCAGATCTAAAGGATAAGATTAGAAGACTCGCTGAAGAATTCGGGTTTAAAGTTTTCAGAGCGGCATGCGAAGCAAACATTTATTCTCATGGAAGGTACTGTGCGATGTGTCGCATAGGTCCATGTAACATTGATGTGAAGGCGAAAGGCTTAGACGAAGAAGACCTAAGAGATCTCCTTGAATATTTGGGCATACGATACCTTGGCGTCGAGGTGGACGATAAAGCCGTGAAGATAATGTTAAGGAAAACGGGGATGGATGAGCGCATAAAATATCTCGTAAGCACAGCAACATATCGGAAAACGATCATCATAAAGGCGTGACTTCTCAAGATCGCATTTCGGTTAGCGTAGGCATACTTAAGTCGATATCCAAAAATTATTTAAGAGGATTTGCTCCACCATAATCTTTATTATTGAGTATTGAGGCAGGCGCTGTCGGAGCGGTGTCGGCGATGGATAGTGAGGGTGAAGAGGATGCGAGTGGGCATCGCAGCCATAAACATTCCTTGCTCATACAATTTTTCACTTGCTGTTAGCAGGTACAGTCCCTGCGCATTAATAGTAGTATTTCCTTATAGGTGGACTTTATGAACCATCATCCTCAGTATTCTCTCTCAAAAACATTTAGAGAATGCCTTTTATCCTTCAACTTTGACTTTTTAGGCCTAATAGCTGGCGGGGTTCTTGCGGCTCACATGCATATTTTCAGGTTATCGCCATGGGTTATCACAACTTATCCGGCAGTTTTAAGTGCGAAGGGGATAATAGCTGGCATACTTGCTGGCAGGCTGGGCACCGCCCTACACATTGGCATAATATACCCAAAATTTATTGGCAATACTAGGAGTTTCTATACTCTACTTAGCTCTCTCATAACCATGACCCTGATAATAAGCGTGTTTATGAGCCTTATCGGGTCTCTGATCGGCTTATTTCTATGGGGAATAAGCCTAATAGACATGCCTAATATTGTGTTATCGGTTATTGGAACGATGGCTCTTGGGCTTACAATATCTCTCTTAACGATCTTTGTATCATTTGTCTCATTTAAGAGGGGGATGGACCCAGACATAGTTGTTTATCCAGTAATGTCTACGACAGCCGACGTAATAATAACAGTCTATTATATCATTGTTGTAATAATCTTCTTCCTTAACAGCATTGGAAAGGCAATTATTATCTCAATTAACGCCATATACCTAATATTTTCAGCCCTGATACTCCTACGTAACCTTCATAACAAGGAGTTTATCAAAAATATTAGGGAAGTATTTTTAACACTACTTATAGTCTCATTTATAGTTAACTTTACTGGAACATTTTTAGGCAAAATAAGCGCCGTGATTGAGGAGAGGAGGGAAGTATACATTGTTTATCCATCTTTAATCGATATGATAGGTGATGTAGGCTCTGTTGTCGGCTCGGTTACGACTACTAAGCTAGCGTTAGGCTTACTCTCCCCTTCTCTCAGCTCCTTAAAGGGGATTAAGGAGCAAGTGTTCGGCTCATGGCTAGCATCAATAATAATCTTCGTTATATTGTCATTTCTATCGCTTATAATGGGCGGTGCGCTTGAGATCTCCTCTTTCATTACCTTTACGCTAACCCTGTTTATGGCGAACTTTATCGCCATACCCGTGATATCTCTTCTTTCGTATTCTGTTTCTATTGAAACTTTTAAGAGGGGGTTTGACCCAGATAATTTTGTTATTCCAATCGAAAGCTCGCTCGCCGATAATCTAACGACAATAGCGCTCTTCATCTCTTTGCTCGTGATCTATAGGTAAATTTAAAAGCCTTCCAAAAAATAATAATTTTAGGAGAATTATCGGGGATGTATAGGAAGGAGAGAATAAGATACCGGCCCATATCTGTTAGGGAAATTCTCTTAGAGATGAAGAATCTCTCTGAGCTGATGATTGACCTAGCTTACTCTGCAGCACTATTTAATGATAAAGATCTTGCGGAGGACGTTATTGAGCTTGAGGAGAAGGTTGATACACTAGCTTTTCTCCTAGATATGGAGATAATGATAGCGGCCAGAGATGCTGAGGATGCACGCATACTTTCAGGCATAGCTAAAATCGCTTCTGCAGCCGATAAAATTTCAGACGCCGCTGGTGACATAGCGGCTATAGTCCTGCGGGGAATAGGCGTCCACCCAATCATATCAGATATTTTTGAGAGAGCTGAGGAAAGGCTGATAAGAATAAAGGTTCCTCCAGATTCGCCGGTCGTGGGCGCTAGACTAATAGATTTAGACCCGGCCTCAATGGGTATGGATATAATAGCTATTCATAGAAACAGGGATTGGATCATAAATCCCAAAAATGATGAGAAAATAATGAAAGATGACATTCTAATCGTGCGGGGAGTATCTGCTGGAATAAACGAATTCAGGAGTAAGATTGGCGATAAGCAGATAAGGTATGAGGGGCCAGCGCTCAGGGAATTTAAGGGCGAGAAATGGTTTAGAGACATAGTTGAGCGTTTCGTTGAGCTCAAAGATACCTCCGAGCTGATGATAGCTCTAGCTTACTCGGCACTTGTAATGAACAGTAGGGAGCTGGCTGAAGAAGTATATATGCTCGAGGAACATGTTGACAGAATGCACACAGACTTTGAACTTCTAGTCTTATCAAGCAAACTCAATGAAAGCGATGTTAGAGGCATCCTTGGCTTAATAAGGCTGGCTTTGGCTGCAGAGAAAATATCTGACGCAGCTGCTGAGATTGCTGAGGTGATTTTGAGAGGAATTGAGCCGCATCCAGTCATAAAAATAGCCATAAGAGATGCTGAGGAGACGGTTGCGTATGTTCGGGTTAGCGAAAGTTCACCATTAGTAAATAAAATGTTAAAGGAGACACGCATACCTGAGGAGACTGGGATGAGAATTCTGGCAATAAAAAGGGGTGATAAATGCATGAGACCTAAACCGGATACAAGAATCGAGGCTGGAGACATCCTAATAGCGTCTGGCTACTCAGGTGGAAGGGAGGATTTAATCAAGTTAGCGGCTCCTGAGTTTGAGTTCTCGGAAACGAATATTTGGGAAGAAAGCCAGTAAACCTTCTTGTTAAATCATACCCGATAGCGTCTAGAATTTAAGTTCTAGCAGTAAACTTAAATTATATGTGTGGCGTAAATCAGCGCAGCTGTCCCAATCAAGTTTATAAATATGTCTAATGATGGTCCAGCAGCATCCTTCAGTGGGTCGCCGACCGTGTCGCCTATAATCGACGCCATGTAGGTTGACTCCTCCCTTCTCCTTCCACTGCCTTCAATGCGCTTCTTAGCGTTGTCCCATGCTGCACCGCTTATACACATGTTTAATGAGAGCGGTAATGTTGTGGCTAGGTTCCCGACAATAAATCCCCCTATGGCTTCTGGGCCTAAAAGCAGCCCAATGGCGAATGGAGCTACAATCGATATTATTGCTGGATAGAACATTCCTTTTAAAGCAGCTCTCGAACTTATATTTATACACTCTATGTAGCCAGGCTTATGTTTATTCCCCCTCGGCTTCAAATCTTCCCTGATATGCCTTCTAATGGCCTTGATCATTATGTGGGCAGCTTCGCTGACAGCTTTTATTACCAGAGAGCAGAGGACAAATGATAGGGAGCCGCCGATAAGCATTCCAGCTACCACAACCGGGTTTACTATGTCAATGGCATTCAGTCTAGCGGCGCTCAGGTAGGCTGAGAATATAGCTACCTGCGCCAACGCTGAGGTCCCTATCGCATAAACCTTGCATGCTGCCTTCGTTGTGTTGCCTATGGAATCGAGCATATCCATTGTTCTGCGAAGATCTGCATTAGCTTTTGACATCGTGATTAAACCATTCGCATTATCAACTATGGGTCCATATGCTGAGAGGGCTACAAAGGTGGCCATTATGGATAGGAAGCCGATTGCTGAGAGCGTTATGCCATATAATCCTTCAAAACGATACGCTAAGAAGACTACCGCTGAAAGCGTTAGCGTTGGCATGAAGACTGCCTCTAGACCCGTAGATAAACCTGTCAAGATGTTTACCGCTGGTCCAGAGCTCGATGCGGACACTATCTTCTTAATGATCTTCCCTCTAGGTGAAGTGTAGTAATTAGTTATGTGGGCTAGTAGCATTATAGCGATTATCCCCACCAGAGTTGCATAGAATGCCTTGAGGTTGCCGAATAGAATCTGCGATAATATGGCTGAGAAAAGGGATGCGAAGAACGCTGAGATATACACTCCCAAGAAAATATGTCTCCTATGATTCTTACTCAAGACCTTAAATAAGAACAGACCAACCATTGAAGAGATTAAACCAAAACCCAAGGCTAACATCGGGTATGTTAAGCCCGCGGCTCCGCGTACCAGTGCTCCAAGCATCATTGCTGCAATAAGTGTGCAGACATAGGATTGGAATACGTCTGAGCCTGTGCCAGCAACATCACCAACATTGTCACCGACTTGATCTGCTATTACTGCTGGGTTGCGTGGATCATCTTCCGGCAGACCTATTTCAACCTTACCTACAAGATCGGCGCTTATATCAGCAGCCTTAGTATATATTCCCCCGCCAACGCGTGCAAATAGGCCAACTAGGCTCGCTCCAAACCCTAAACCGACAAGGTTCTCCGGGTTTTCGTATCCTGAGGCAGAAAATAGTAGGTGTAGTGCGCTAACAATAAAGAGGCCAAAGCCAGTTAACAATAAGCCAGTAGAGATTCCGCCCTCAAGCGCCATTAGGAAGGCTTTATGGAAGCTCTCTTTAGCCGCCTCAGCTGTTCTAGAATTTGTATTAACCGCTATTAGGGTTCCCAGGTAGGCTGAGAGTGCTGAGAAGAATGATCCAACAGAGAAGGTTATGGCTGTAAATAGATTGAAGAGCAGCCCCATCACCACAGCTAAGACTACACTAAATATTAAGACTAAGAGAAATTGATGGTTTAGATAGGCTACGGCTCCATCCTTAATAATCTTTGATAGTTCGAGTATCTTCTCAGATATGTTACGCTTGCGGAGAATATTGTAGACTATGAAGACTGAGAAGACTTGAGCTACAACGCTCATCACTAAAACAACCAACATAAGCAGGATCAAACACCAACCCTCTACAATCCCTTAAGCGAATCGATCACTTCCGCATTTTTCTCCATTACAGAAATGGATATTAGTAAATGACTGAAATATAAGCGTTCTGCCACCTAAAATAGCTGACAGCCAATATAATGCCGCTTCAGCCCTACCTACACAACCACAATAGTAAGCTTTTTAATTGTCGTCTATTTAATTATGCTATATTATGTCTGACGGCGACTCCAGCGACTTCAGCTCGATTGCCAGATATCGAGATAAAATTGTTAGTGGGCCGATTTTCAGCATGCTGCTGCGGCTAGGCGCGCCCCCGCTCTTAAATCAGCTAATTATTGTCGCCTATAATACTGCCGATGCATATTGGCTAAGCCAGTATAGCGATGTTACTGTGGCAGTTCCAAGGCAAACTTGGCCCATCATAATGCTTTTTCAAGCGTTAGCTATGGCTTTGACCGCAGCATGCCTTAGTATAGTTTCTCAGTATGTTGGTGGAAAAGCATATAGGGAGGCCAGCCGATCAGCTTCACGGTTTTTCACCATACTATTCTTTGCGGGAGGCATGTTCTGCGTCGCGCTTATGGTTTTGAGGGGCGTGATCTTTACTTTTATAATTTCTACCCCTCCAGAAATCTTCGATGATGTACTTAGATATTCGGGCGTAATTGCGTTCGACATATTTTTAAATTATATATCGATGACTTTTACAACGCTTTTACAGAGTTTAGGTGATACTAGGAGACCCGCCCTAGTTAATGCCGTTGCAGTCAGCCTAAATATGCTGCTTGACCCCTTCTTAGTTCTCGGCATAGGCCCCTTCCCTAGGCTGGGTGTCGTTGGAGCCGCTCTTACAGATGTTATGGGTAAAATTATATCGGCACTTACATTAGCATATATTATTAAAAGAGACTATCCGGATTTGAGGATAACGTTCACTAAGGACATAGATTTTAAGTGGGCTGCTCTGGTTGTCCGCATAAGCTTACCGATATTTATCTTAGGATTAACGAATAGCTTCGCCTTTCTAATACAGCTAAGAATAGTGAATAGCTTTGGGGTAGTTGTGGCTACATCTTATGCAATAGGGTTCGTTATAATGGATATTGTTGATGCAGCCCTCTTTGGGCTTAGTGGAGCAACGGCAATAATGATCGGCCAGAACCTCGGAGCTGGAAATATTAGGAGGGCTAAGGAGATTGCATATAAGTCTTGTCTCCTAGTGTTTAGTCTAGTGGCTGCGGGGGCCACCATTATCTACCCAATTAGAGCATCTTTAATAGAAGTATTTACTGAAAGCCAGCCAATAATAATTGAGACGAACCTATTTCTCCAGAATCTGTTGCCCACGCTACCATTCTTCGGTTTAACGATGGTAGCCATGTCGACAGGCAGGGGCTCCGGCTACACACTGATCCCAACGCTAATTGGAATATTTAGGCTATGGGGCATTAGAATTGGATTAGGATACTTGCTTGCCTTCATCCTTGGAATGGGCTCATTTGGGGCGTGGCTAGCAATAGCGCTGAGCAATGTTGTGGGAGGCATAGCTTCAATTTTCTGGATAAAGTATGGGAACTGGGCCAAACCAATAGTTAGGCGAGAAGCCTCTGAAAGACGGAGTTAAGATCAGCGTAGCCTTTGCTTTACCCCCAACACGCGCAGTTTTAGCCGCAGAACACCATTCACATAAGACTTCTCCAAAAGCTTTACATTTCTAGGTATCTCCACCCTTTTAGAGAAGCCTTCTCCACCCTTAACCTCAAGCACGCCATCACCAATTTTTACATCTACTTTTTCAGGCGGTCCTGGGACTCTCGCCACAAAGATTATGTTTTCCCCATCCTCAATGATGTCATATAGCCAATCATGTTTTTCCACAGGTTCTTCTTGAATGTTAAAAATTCTTTTGATCTCCCTCATCCAGTAAATTAATGCTAAAACCACAACAGATCCAAGCGTTATTCCTAAAAGTCCTCCTTTAACTTTAAATATTACTATGAGGAGCGCTACCGCTAGAATGGTACCAATCCCTAGGATAAGGTTTAGCAGCACTTCATCCATTCCTGTTTTGGACATGATTATTCACCTAACTGAGATCTATCTCTATATAGTGAAGCTCTATTATCCCCTCAAAGTTGATTAATATGCCGACATTTAATCTTTCGCCGCTTCTCCAAACGAAGACTCTCTTCGCATTATATTGTTCACACAACCTTATAAAATTACTTAGACATCCCTGAACATTATCCCAATCAGCATTGGAAATATATTTGACGCTATCTATTAGGAAGGATACGTGGGGGCGAATCTCTGCGGGTTTAAATACGCTTAAACCAGCGCCTTCAAGCACCCCAATTATCCTAGAAATCTTCTCTTCTAGGTTTACTTCCGGCTTAGTTGGTGGAGCTTGAACGCCAGCAACCCTGAAGAGGAAGGATCGGAAGCTCTCCTCGATGGTTGAGCCCAAACCCACATAATATTCTCCGGTAAAGTCTGCTCCAACGGTCGCTATTACACCTATCTGCGTGACAACCCCTCCTCCTGGCGCAGTATACACTGGAATTACGAATACATCAAACCCCCCAATCCTATAGAAAATTTGGTTGCCTACACGCGGACTTCTAAGCAGAGTCTTTAGGGCTGCGAAGTCCGGGTTTCTCTCCAAAGCCTCATTTACGGCAGTCGGCCCAAGAAGTTTAGTTCTGCTTTCCAAGGGAACCTTATAGAATATCATGTCTCCAGTATATGGATAATCATTCCTAACAATCATGTAGCCAGCCAAATTCTCTCCAAGGGCTCCACGGAGTTCGAGTGAAAGTATGCCAACAAATTCCGGCTCATCAAAGCAATGGGGTTGCGCTATAATATAATATGTGTCGATCCCTCTAGGTATAACGTAGAATTCCTTTGCAGCAATGAAGATTGCGGGATCTGTTACATGAAAGAAGTTATACATGTTAACCCTCCACTCAAAAAGCTCCTCAGGATACCTTAACTGATCCCTGAGCCATTCAGGTATATCCGTTTGGACATAACCGCTATAAGCCTCCTTAAACACTTGACTGAAGAAATCATCTCCAGTAACAATTACCTGAACATCACCATCATATACGTCTATCAGCGCGTAGCCTACTAGCCTACCAAATTTATTGCCATCGCTCCAGGGGACATGTCTCGTGTCAAGGAAAATAATTAGAGGCATAGCCCAGTATGTCCGCTCGCCATCGGTCACAGGCCATATATCAATCCGCTGCCCGGCAACTTCATACGTAAAGTATGGGAATAGGAGGCTCATGCGTTCGAAGACATCCCTATACCTTAGAACCCTCATAACCGTTGTAGGGTAGGATAGGAGGAAGTTTGGCTCAAATATCCAGCTCAGCGGCGGGGCAAGATCTACACCGCCCTTACCATTATAAAAATATCCTCCCACCTCAGCACTCGCTGTTCTGTTTTTTGGAAATGCGACCCATGTCCCCTTGAAGAGGCCGCCCTCACCATAATATATCCTTCTCTGCGGAAAGAATTTGGATGCATCAACAATCTTCCCTGTATGTGCATCAAGCATGAGGAACCCGCTGGGAACATGCGTATAAACAAAGTGAGTTGCATACCATCTATCTTCCGGCCTAACGCTTTGCGGCAAGATTAAATCCATTGAGGCGCTCCAGTAAAGTGAGCCATTAAAACGTAAGATGTCAACCTCAGCAAAGTCAACGTAAGGTA
>Ga0209394_1000475_pt1 | contig 31489 bp, 28 predicted proteins | sample JNZ201metaG_FD_184122 | JGI IMG/M metagenome (GOLD analysis project Ga0209394, IMG submission 184122) | Hot spring microbial communities from Jinze hot spring, China to study Microbial Dark Matter (Phase II) - JNZ 20120812A (SPAdes) (version 3) ...
TCAACAAAACTCTTTAAATCTTCTCTAAGACCTTTAACTTCTTTTACAACATCATCAAGTTTACTAGAAATAGAAGTTTGCCCTTTCAACATATCATCCTGTTTAATTAACATCTCATTCTGCTTAATTAGCATTTTATCTTGTTTTTCCAATATTCTATCCTGTTTTTCCAACATTAAATCCTGCTTTTCCAACATTTTATCTTGTTTAATTAACATTTCATCTTGCTTCTTCAACATATTTAAACCTATGTCTACAATTTTTACTAATTGATCTATACTAAACCTATGATAGAATCGATCAATTGATAATACTTCACCAGTATAATCTTCACATATTATAGAGTTAACTTTAGCAAAGGGAGGAAAATTTTCCTTAACAAAATTGATGAATTTAAAAACTTGATCTTCATCACCTTCAATCATGAATTCAACATAATCTTTTACATTTCTAGCCTGAAACCCCTTCAAACCCAATTCTTCTGCCACATCTAAGAGGAAAAGTCTATATCCAACATCTTGAACTTTTTCACCTTTAATTATCAATTTCTTTTTCATATCCGTTAAATCAATGCGATGCTCAATATTTAAAAGTTGCTTGAAAATGAGTATACTTATATTGAAATTTATTAAAGATGAATGAGGGATGAAGATGAAGATAGTTATTGGATGTGATCATGCAGGATATAAACTTAAAAATGAGATATTAAATATGCTTAAAGGGGAATTGGAGTTTATTGATGTTGGCACTTATAATGAAGAACCTGTTGATTATCCTGATATAGCTGAGAAAGCTTGTGAATTTATTGTTAAAGGGGAAGTAGACTATGGAATTCTAATATGTGGAACTGGAATTGGTATGAGTATAGTTGCAAATAAATTTCCAGGTGTGAGAGCAGCACTAGTATATTCTGATGAGACAGCAATACTCGCTAAGAGACATAATAATGCAAATGTAATATGTTTAGGTGGAAGAACCATGAAAGTTGAGAGCTCTGTAAAATGGATTAAATTATGGTTAAATGAAAAGTTTGAGGGGAATAGGCATCAAAGAAGGATAAATAAGATAAGTGAAATAGAGAAGAAAAAATTGATTTAAGTTCCTAAATTAGATAAGTTATCAATTATATGTATAGAAGATTTATGAAAGAATGACGTTAGATGCTTATTGAATTTGATTATGATGATTTTAAACTTAAGGGAAGCATTGAATCTAATTGGAAGTGAATTAGAATCTAAGAAACGTTTAAATCTTAAATGAAAAGACTGTTAAACGTGAAAAGAGAGAATTGGAAGATTGGTATTATACATTTTATTATAGGTATATTTATGTTTGTAGGTGGTTATGTAGATAATAACATTACTTTAATGATTGTTGGAGTTCTATTCTTATTAACTGGAATTGCCATAACATCCATAAAGTATATTCCAATGGAACATGGTGCAAGAAAGCTTATGGATATAGGTATATTGATAATAGGTATAGCAATTACTATTCATGGATATCTATCAACTAGAAGTTTATTGCTAATGATCATGTTAATATTACTCGTAATATTACCAATTATAATGTTTATACTTACAAAATATACCAAATACTAGAAATGAATTGAATAATTTATGTATTATATTTAGATTTAAAATTTATGATTTCAATCCCAATTTATCTTTAATCCATTGTATCTTTATTTGATATCGTTTCCTTCTATGCCTTGGTTCAGCTCTCATACTATGTCCATGACTACCCTTAGTGAAAACTATCAACTTTGATTCTTTCCCCCTCATTAATAGTGATACATGCATTGCCAATGATTGATCTATAAAGCATCTATAATCTTGCATGCTATGGATAAATAGCATTGGTGTTTCAATGGAATCCACATGGAAAACTGGACTCTTATCAATATATTGATTTAAATTATCTTGTGGTGTACCAATTATTTGATCTGGATCAAACCAGTATCCAATATCACTTGCCCAGAAATCACAAATCCAATCTGCAATCCCATTTTCACTAACAGCAGCTTTAAACCTATTAGTTTTAGTTACAATAACATTGGTCATATAACCTCCATAACTTATCCCTGTTACTGCAAGTTTATTTGGATCTATTGGATATTTAGATAGTACATAGTCTAGAAATGACATTATCTGCTTATAATCTACAACTCCATATCTACCTCTAATATCAGCGAATTCTTCACTATAACCATCACTACCACGTGGATTACAATATATAATCGCAAAACCTTCTGAAGCCATTAATTGCATTTCAGGTTCAAATCTATAACCATACATTCCCTTAGGCCCACCATGAATATATAGTATTGATGGATGTAAACCAGAACCTTCTGGAATAATAACCCAACCTTCAATAATTTCACCATCAACATTAATAACTTCACGAATAGGCTCATAAAATTTAACTTCACTCAAAAGCCATTCATTAAATCTAGATAACAGTTTATGCTTACCATCACAGTATAAATATACCTCTTGAGGTTTAATTGAAGTTGAATAAACATAAGCCAACCTATTAGATTCGGAATGAGCTAAATGTACATATCCACCATCACCCACAATCTTCCTAATAAAACCATGATCATCAATTGTAGCAAGTATAGAACTTCCAGAATCACCATATATAAATGCTAAATTATCATCAATAGAACCAACTATAGAGTAAATGTTCCTATCAAGAACCTTAGAAGTTAAACATGAAGGTTTACCATCATCAATAACCCACAGTTTATTATGACTGGAAATCCCAATCTCATGTTTATGCATTAAAGCGTACAACTTCCCATTAACAAATTTAATGGAGGAAATACTATAACCCCTAAGCACATCTCTCTTACCACCAGTTTTAACATCAACTTCAACAAGCTTATTTAAGGTTGGATTCCTCCAGTCATCGACAGCAACATAATATACAAAATCCCCATAAACAGCTAAATCTGTAATACGTTCAAGATCTTCAGTAACAACTTTAACATAACCAGAATCAACATCAACAATTGAAAGAGAATACTTCAACCCAGCTAAAAAACCAATACCATCATACCAAAATGGAAGTTTATCTGTAACCATAAAATCTTCATCAACATCATAAACACCCTCAATAGGAGTTGGAGAAACAACAACAATAGATGAATTGTTAAACCAGTCAAAAGCTATAACACCATACTTAAACCATGCAACCCTCCTAGCATCACCAAAACCACTCCAAACAAAGATTCCAGAACCCTTCTCACCTTCAGAAGCCCCACGTCTACTAATAAATGCAAGTAGATCACCAGAAGGACTCCACCTAGGCCTAGAATCACCTTCACCAACCAAGAAAACTTTCCCACCATCACTCCTAACAATGTGAACCTCACTGGAAACTTTATTCTTATCAAGATCATTTCTAGAAATTGTAAAAGCAACATCACCTCTACATGAAACCCTAACATCACCAATAGATATAAGCCTCAAAACATCATCAACACAAAACTTCCTAACCATAAACCAACACCAAAAATACTATCCAAAATAAAAATAAAGAAGTTACGTTCAAACATGACCAAATCACAAAAAGGTTTGAAAATCTTCGAATTAATCACTACAAATTCATAATCACATAAATAATCCATAAACTTTGAATGAAGAATCATCTTTAAATTTAAATAGTGGATAAAAACTTTTCTCTCATCCATCAAGTTATAGAATTATAAAGTCTAAATTGCATTAAGCTATATGAGGTAAATAGTTTATGAGTATTGAAGAAAAGTTAAATTTTGAGTATTGGGTGAAATAAACATGGAAAAGTTCTCTATTTAGTTAAATAGTACTGTGAAAAATCAGATTTAAAAGGGGGGATAATAGCTTCTGAATCTCTTTGTATAATAAACCATACCTTTTTTCCCATCTTAAATACAATTTCTACCAATCTTTAAAATCCAATGTGAGTTAATTGTAAAAATAATAGGATGTATTTTGGCTTACTCCATGAATTTTGAAAACCATTCAACCCACATTAACCTTACTGTATGTATAAATACAACCAGCCCTTCAAGTATCAATATAACCATACTTCCAACAGCTAGGATAAGGATATTTCCATTTGATAAGTTAATGAATATTTTACTCAATAATGAATGTACAAGTGCAAGTGCCATTAACCTTAGGTATGAAACAGTATTGCTAAGTGAGGAAACAGTATTTTCAAAGGTGTATACAATGGCATCTACAGGATCACTGGCTAAAGATCCAAAGATCCACATCAATATTAATGGAGTTATTATACAATATGTTGTTAATGGATTAAAGATCCACGCATAGATATCCAATTTATTCATGAAAATAGATATTATAAATCCAATGTAAAACCATAATCTACAAAGTGAATATGAAAAAGCCTTTAAATAATCTCCATCTCTAACTTTATTTACTAAGTCTATAATCATACCTGAAGATAAGTGTATAGCTGAAATTAATATGCAAACTTTAATCATAGCCATCAAATTATCCATGGGAGAAATGGGGAACTCAACATGTATAATGGGTATGGTGAATTTAAATGGAAAGATACTTAAATGATAACCATAAAATTCTCCAAATAAGAATCCAATAATAGTTGAAGTTAAACCACATAGGAATAAAACTCCACCATTATCTACAACATAACTTAGAATTCCTTTAACTCTCCCATTAATGAATAATGTTGCTAATCCAGCCATCATAAGTAGTGAACCATGACCTACATCAGCAAACATAACACCAAAAATCAATGCAAAGAATAAAGTGAAATAATATGTAGGATCTATACCATGATATTCTGAATTACCATAAGAATAAACAATTTTCTTAAATGGATTTATCATCCAATTACGAATAGAAAAAGTTGCACTATAATCGAGATTAAATGTTGTAGTAATAAAATTGGTATGGAGGATACCTCCATTTCCATCACCATTACCATCATAACCATTTCCATTATAATCATAAACATAACTGATACGATCGTTTCTATGATTAATGTACAGTAGTATTATGTATAATGAGAAAAGAGCGTAGAGTAATATATAGTAATAGACTATGAAATCTGGAATTGAGTAATCATCAAATATCATTGAAATATATTGAGGCTTTAATAACATGATATTCTCCCAAAATATTCCAGAATAATATAGATATATAAACTTTATTATTATAGAATATTTTAAAATATTGAAATTAATAGAAAATATTATATTAGAATAAATTGATATGTATATTATTGAGATAATTTATGGGTAAGGTAACAACAGTTGAAATAGAGGATGATGTCTTAAACTATATTAACGTATCAATTAAGAGGGGTAGATTTAAACATTTAAAGGAATTTATAAACTACTGTTTGAAATTGGCAGTAACATACACTATGGATGAATGGGATGTGAATAGAGGTATATTCTATATACATCCATGTAGAGTTACATTAATACCATCAGATGTAATTCCATCATTGATAAAATTAGTACCTGAAGATACAAGAAAAGAAGCTATTGAAAGTATAATATCATGTTTAAAACCTAGAATAAGATTCTTTAATTTAGATCCAAAAAATCCAGGGCATAGAGAGAAAATACTTGAATTATTAACGTTACATGGAATTGGAAAATTCACTTGCCAAAGGGATATTATAGAAGTAACATACTCAGTATTACCGGCAGATATGGTTAAAATATTGTTGGAATCAGCGTTGGAATTAAAATTGGAAGTTTTAGAAGTAACAAAGGCAAGTTACATATTTAAGATACTACCATGAACAATCTCAGAATATTCTAATTTTTAAGAGAAACTTCTTTAACTTTTGATACACCATTAACTTTTTCCACTTGAAAAACTGTATCAGCAACATCTTCAAGTTCTCTATCATGTGTTATTATGATCATTTGCTGCGTTATAGTTGATTCTCTAAAATTCTTAAATACATTAACTAAAACTCTCCTTCTTTCTTCATCAAGATGTATTGTTGGTTCATCCATTATCACTATTGAAAATCTTTCAGCTAATGCTCTCGCTAATGCAAGTCTTAAAGCTACAGCAACAGCAACTTTTTCTCCACCACTAAGAAGTTCTAGTGGCATGAAGTCTCCGCCTCTAGAAACTTTAACATCTAAATCTTCATCCATGGAGATTCCAGTAATATCTAAATTGAATTGATCAATATAATTAGTTGCAAGCTGGGAAATTAATGGTGCAACCCTCTGTCTAAAGAGTTTTTGAATTCCATCACTAGAATATGCTTTACGAATAATTTCAATAACTCTAATAGCATTATCAACCTTATTTAAACATGTTTCAATTTCCTTTAAATCTTTATTTTTAAGTTCAATTTCAATATTCAATTGTGATAAAAGTTGTTTATCATTTTCCAGTGAACGTTTAACTTCAGAAAGTGTACCTTTTAATTTGGAGAGTTCATTTGAAGTTAATTGATATTTTCGATTAATTTCCTCATGTTTTTCAACGCTATAACCTAATTCATCTATAGACTTTGATATTTTATAGAGTTCATCCATAAGCTTATTTCGCTCGGAAATTAAATTGTTAAGATGCTCCATTAATATGTTATATTTCTCAGCTTTACTATGCAGCTCTTCTTTTTTCAATCTTAAATCTTCAAGCTCTTTCTTTGGATTTATAGGATTATACCCTAAACTCTTAATTATATTATCCATTTCAAACTCATACTTTCCTTTTACATCATTAAGCTCTTTATATCTATCATTTAGAAGCTTCTTTGCATCTTCAATTTTAAATTCCAAATTCTTCAATTCTGGAATTCTATTTAATAGATCCCTCCTCTTGTTGATGGTTAAATTCATTATGAATTCAATTTTACCCAACTTTTCAGAGCATTCTACTTCCAAAATTGATTTCATCCTTTCAATCTCATTCTTCTCTTTACTCATAATAGAAATCTCTTCTTCAATAACCTTAATTTCATTCTCTAACTTATTTATCTCCATGGAAATTTCTTCTCTCACATGCTCTTTATGTTGTGGGGATAATCTAGTTTTACATACTGGGCAGATATCCAATTGATCAATAGTTTCAATGTTATGTTTCAAGTTTTCAATTCTACCAATACGTTCATCTCTCTCACTAGATTTTCTCTGAATCTTACTTTGAATATCATTTAATTTCTCTCTAAAAGAGTTTATTTGATAATTAAGCTCTTGTTTAGTGGGTTTAACTAAATGTTTAGATACATCATTTATCAAATCGTTGAGTTGTTTCTCTAAATTCTCCAATTCATTTAAAACTTTAAAATGTTCATCTAAGCTTTTTAATGATAACTTCAACTTTTCAATTTCATTTGAAACCTCTATAAGCTTTTCAAGCAAGGGTATACGTGAAAAAATTTTGTCCATGGATTCCAACTCTTTCTTTGCATTTAAACATGATTTCAATTCAGATTCAGTATTGGAAATGTTTTTGTTGATATTATTCAATCTACCTTCAATTTCACTTTTAATATTACGTAATTCATTATACTTAATTTGCATGGAATCCATAATCTCCTTCTCTACAAGAATTCGCTTTAACTCTTCCTCTAAACCTTTAATCTCAATTTCCATATTACTCAATCTAATTTGATTATTAGATATCCTCTCATTAACCACGTTTATAGTATTAATTAAATTGTTAATGGCACCATTAATTACATTAATTTTACTATTGTATTCACGCTTCCTATCTTCAATAAACGTTTTAATTCCATGCATCTTTTCATATACCTTTTGAAATCTATCTAAACCCAAAATTCTACCAACAATCCTCTTCCTTTCACTAGGATCTTCTTCAATTAAACTTGTAATTTCACCTTGTCTTATAAAAATTGAATTCATTAATGTATCCTTATCCACATCCATAATTTTAATAACTTCTTGAACGGTTTTAGTAGCAGAATCAGTTATTAAACCAATTTGTTTACAGTAGAGTCTAGCACTAGCCTCTCTACCCCTTTCTCTACGCCAATTTAAACTATACTCTTTACCATCAGCTTCGAAATCTAATTCTAACTCCATGAATTTAGCTCCAAATCTAATAAGCTCATCTGCACTAGCCCTTCCACGAACACCCCTAAAACCTAATAGTGAATGCATTATAGCATCCATTATTGCAGTTTTCCCAGATCCATTTGGACCTACAATAACAGTTACACCAGATGGAAAATTGATCTTAGTATCTTCATGTGAAAGGAAATTTTTAATTTTAATACCATTAATAATTATCATTTAACTTCAACCCCAAAGAATTTCTCTACAAACTTCTTTGCTTCTTCAATTTCATCATTAACTAGAAGTTCTTGAAGTTCTAAAGCTAAATTCAAATACTCTTCACCGCTTAATCCACAGGATTTAAGGTATTCACGTAATAGAGCCTTATAATCCACTCCACCTTTAATAGAAGAAATTGAAGTGGGTGTTGATTCACTAATAAAGTTAACTCTTAAACCTAGAACTCTACCTTTAATGTGCTTATTAACGTTATTCATTATACGTTGTCTATCTACATCTCTACACCTAATAGTTAAATGAACTATTGGAGGTTTACTTGAGAATTTAAATAATCCTCTTAAACCATCATCTAATATCTTTAAAGCTTTAATCATTTCAGAATCATTCATAATATTTAATTCAAGATCAATTTGAGGTCTAACTTCTAAATTAAATCTATGTATAATTGGTTCATCACCATCAAGATCAACTATATAAAATCCTTTACCATCACTAATCCATGATGAAATTTCACCTTTATTGGCAATTTCAGTAGAACCAGCATATGCTAGAAAACCCTTCCCAAATCTATTAACAACTCTAAAGTGTAAATGTCCAAATGCATAGTAAGATGCAGACCTAGGAATTTCATCTTCTCTAAGCTCATATGCACCTTCAAACGGTAGGTATCGATCAATAGCTTGATGAAGAATCAATATAGATTTACTATAATTTTTAGCGATATGATCAAACTTTTTAAGTTCACTCCTCAAAATGTCAATACCCCTACCCCTAAGATTTGAAATTCCAGCAATCAAAACACCATTAACATCAATGTATTCAAGTTCTCCAATTCCAAGAACTTTAACATTATCAAATAAACTATGTGGATATAATCCACGCCTCTTAGGAGTATCATGATCACCCAGAATAGAAATAAATTTAGCCTTTCCATTTATCTTCTCAATACAATCTTTAAAAACCTTTAAAGCTTTTATTGATGGAGCTGAAGAATCAAATAAATCTCCAGAATGAATTATTACATCAACCCTCTCCTTTAAAATCGTGTTAATAGCTTCATTGAAAACTTCATAGAAATCACTTTCCCTCTCATCAAAATTATACTGCCTATATCCAAGATGAGTATCGGAAATATGTGCAAATCTCATAGATCCCACCAATTACTTCTGAACAAACTCCTTAATACGTTTAATCTCCTCCTTCAATTCCTTCTCTAAAATCTTCTCAGATTCTTCAGCTTCCTTTGAAGCTTCCATAAGTTTTAAAACAACATCAATATCAGCACCACCTTCTAAAGTCTCTCTAGACTTAATTTTAACCATAACTGGAGCTTTAACAACTTCACCCACAATAACAGCTTCACCAACATTTAATCCAGGAAGATCCCTCAATAAATCTTCACTCATCCTCTCAGAACTTTTCCTAACAGCATCTTGATCCTCAGGATTGGTAATCCTCAAAATAATTTGACTATTACATTGACTTAAAACATCTGGATCAATCTTAGAAGGCCTTTGACTAATAATTATAAGAAACAAACCAAACTTCCTCCCTTCAGCAGCAATACGCTTTATGATATGTTTGGAAAGAGTACTATCTCTACTTGGGACAAATCTATGAGCTTCTTCAATAACTATGAAAACTGGATAAGGAAAACTTTGAGATCTAATGGTATCAAAAGTATCATTAAGAATTCTATAGGCAATATAATCTGCGACTTCATCATCTAAACCAGATAAATCTATGATTGATATATGTTTAGGCTTAAGAATACTATGAATACTAGTTGTTAAATCACCGAAAACCTTGATTTTCTGAAGACGTTTAACATACTTTAAAGCTTGTCTATCATATTTATCATCTGAAGACTCAAGAATATCAATTAAATCATCTAGACCATAATTATCACCTAAATCCCTTTTAAGTTTATTAATAGATTTCTCAATGGCATCAACAATATTAGTCCAACCACTCTTAACACCACAAACAGTAGCAATTTCTTCAACACTCAAATCAGAAAATTTAACTTCATAAGTTGAAACTGCACCAATATCAGCAGCACTATACCTACCAGTACTTTCAAGAGTTCTAAATACAGTAATTCTCTTAGAGAATAAACCTCCAGTCCTCTTCTTAGAGAGGAAAACGTGATCAGCATGTGGATCTAGAACTATTGCAGTAGCACCCTTATTGAATAATTCCTCTAATAGAACGCCTGCAGCATAACTCTTACCAGCACCAGTTTGTGCAAGTATCGCTAAATGCCTTCTAAACCCCTTAAGAGATATACTAACTTTAACATCAAGCCTATTAATTAAATTACCAATGTATAAACCTTCATTTTCAGGATAGGAATAGAAATCTCTAAGTATACTTGAGGGGGCTCTATAAACATCATTGCCAGGATGTACAGCCCTCCTAGGTTGAAGAACTTCACCATTATATAGAAATCCTAAAACTCTAGCTTTAGCTATAATCCTCCTATCCACAAGCCCAGCTTTAACTATTCTTTCAACAGCTTCATGTCTAGGTTTACTGGAAAAATCTAAAGCTAAACTTGAAGAAGAAATTTCATATATTTGTGCAACAACTATAACATCAATTTCATTACCATTAACAGTTTCCCTAGATTTAACAATAACATACTCCCATCTAGGGGGATAAACACCTTCATCAACAATAAAATAGAATTGTGTTGGATTAGCTTCTCCAATAACATACCCAAGTTTCTCTAATGGTTCACGGATATCTAACACGTCTATACCCCCTTGAAGTAACTATACTCCCCAAAATATCTTCAAACTTCGGTAGATATATAGATTCAAAAACCCTCCTACTAAGTTTAACCATACCATCAACATTTGAAAGCCAAATATTATAATTTTCAGGACCGCAATAACCAGATGATAATAGATTTAAGATATTACTTAAATCAACATCAATAATTTCAGGCCATATGAAATCCATAAATTTATCTTCAAAACCAAAGAAGTATGCTGGAATATCTATCTTCAATGGGATGTCGGAAAGAGATGGAAGAATATGAAAGGAAATTATAGCAGGTAAATCTAAAAGACCCTTTATAACACCAATAGACCTATCTAAAAATTCATTGGAGATTGAAGAATATGGGAAAGCAGATTTTAAAAATTCAATGGCATTTCTCTCTATAAGTTTAAATGCTCTAATAGTTCTAGGATGAGGACTAAGGAATAGAGGCATACTATAACCAGTGGATTTAGCAAAATTTAAAATTAATTGGAAATCAGGTCTCCTATTTAAAAGTTCTTTAACAATAACCTTTAAACCCTCTGGAAGTTTATCCAAAATATATAGAGCACTCCTCTTCCTATCTAAAACCTTGTTTAAAAGTTCTTTAATCCATAGAGCATCATAACCAAATTTAACTCCAACATCTACAGCTAAAATACCAATTAGGAAATTTCTGAAAAAGGATGAAACACTACCCTTACTAACACCAATTATTGGAACATTTAAACGCTTAGATAAATTCAAAAGATTCAATAAATCTTCAAAATACTTAATCATAAAATCTCTATTACAAGTTAAATCTAATTCCAATGGAATATGTGAAAATCTACCATATAGAGAACCATCTAAAAGTATAAATCCCCTAAAACCAGAATTCAAAGCATCAATAATAACTAAATGCTCTAACCACTCCATAAATCTACTAATAATACCACTGCAATCACTACTAAAACAATAATCAAATCCACTATCCACCCTCCTATAAACTTCATGGGAACTAGATAGACCTAAAGCTCTAGCAACATAAAATAAACCACCATTACTAGTATTCAGATGTCTAGAACTACTATCAACAGCTAAAACATTAAATTCATCTAATGAAGTATAGGAGAATTCAAAGTAAACCCAATACTTATCAAATAAATCCTTAAAAAGCTCATTAATCTTAGAATCACTGGAGAGATGATAAATACTCTTAATCAAATGCGTTTTTGAAGATATATCCTTAATATATAGGTCTAGAAACTCAGGCAAGAATTACACCACACATCAAAATATACTTACTAATAAACCTTAATAAAAACAAACCTAAAAGCAAAATAATAAATTTAATTGTTAAAAAGATAGTTTGGAGATGATTAATGATTGAAGAAGGGAAGAAGTCGGGGAAAACCCTAATTTTAATCATAATACTAAATGTATTGGCATACGTAGTTACATCATATGAAAACTTCTTCATAGAAACAAGTAGTTATTGGATAAATATTTTTGGATTCATACCTTCACTAATTGGAGATTATAGGAATATTTATAGAATTTTAACATCAATGTTCATTCATGCAGATATATTCCATATATTCTTCAATATGTACTATCTATATTTATTTGGCAGACCAGTAATAGAATCAATGACCAGTAAGAAATTCATAACATTATATTTATTTTCAGGATTAATGGCATCAATATTCCATACAGCCTTCAGCTACACTGGAGGATTAACATCATACATAATACCTGCAGTAGGAGCATCTGGAGCTATAAGTGGAGTTTTAGGTGTATACCTCATATTATATCCAGGAACCTATTTAACAATGTATTCACCATACATATTCTTCCCATTTCCAATTAGATTTAGAGTAAGAGCAGAATACTACTTAATATTCTGGTTTGCCACACAAGTCTTATATGGATATGCAAAAATAGCTGGAACTACAGCAGTATTTGCACATGCAGGTGGATTCCTAGCTGGAATAGCAATACTACCATTAATATTCAAACATAAAGAAGAGAAATGGAGTGAAGGAATATACACAATAATGCGATACATAGAACCAAGAAGAACTGAGGGTATTGGAAGAACATCAAAAGCAATATTAACAATACTAATAACAATATTAATAATTGGAAATATATACGCTTTAATCAATCCAATAACTGGAGAAATAAAATCAATGATGATAAAATACAATGTAGATGGAGAACAATACCTGGATTACACAGCGGTAAAACTACCAAACATAGAATCATATATTAGAGATGTAGCTGTAGATGAAACGAGAATACTATTAAATAGATTGGCGGGAATGAATATACTATATAATCCATTAAATAAGGGAATTGAAGTAACCATAAGGGATGAAAGTAGGAATATACCAGTAAGAGTAATTGTAGGTACAATAAGCAGGGTATATACGGTAAAAGTAAACATAGAGTATATACATGTAGTGTACGATGAAGATGGATTTATAAGTTATTGTGAAGGATTAATGGAAACACAACTGATAATAATACAGGGATATGCAGTATATATAACAAGTGATATGTTAACATATAGCTTCACCATATCAACACAAACAATAAATCTAAAGCATACGACTGAATATATGCAATTACCATCAGCATTAACATCAATAATAGCATTAATAGTAATACTGAAGAAGAGTGATGAATTGACGTTAATAAGTGAGAAGATGAGAATGCCAAGACTTCCAATACCAATATAATGGAAAATTTTAAACATTATTTAAAGCTATATGGAAATTGGATGAAAGATGAAGATAACAGATAGAATACACTTAGTAGATGAATCCTTCTGTAATGTATATATAGTTCTAAGTGGAAATGGATATTTATTAATAGATGCAGGTGCACCTGAAAACGATGCAAAAATATTGAAATATTTGAATGAAAACAATTTTGATCTGAATAAATGCAGGGGAATAATAGTTACACATCACCACTTTGACCATATGGGATGTCTCGCAAAATTAAAGAATAAACTTAAAACAAGGGTTATAGCACATATAGAAGAAGCACCATACATAAATGGAAAAAAGAGGATTAGAAGGATAATGGAAGTAGAAACAGTAAATGTAGATCTAGAGGTTAAAGATAAAGATATGATAGATGATTTAATGGTTATACATACACCTGGACATACCCCAGGAAGCATATGTTTATATCATCAAATGGATAAAGCAATATTCATAGGAGATCTAGTGGAAAATGAAAATGACAATCTAAATGAAATACCAATACAATACTCACTAGACCCCATTGGAAATAGGAGATCAATTAAAAAGGTTTATGAAACATTAGATTTTGAAATTCTATTACCAAGCCATGGGAAACCAATAATAGGAAATGCAAAGGAAAAGATGAGAATACTAATTGATAAAATAGTTAAACATGAGATTAACGTCTAAAGATATTAAAGCTTAAAACACTAAAACCTAAAATTGAAAGTATAAATCCACATAGGTATAAGAGTAATTGAAATAGGTCCATAACCAATGGAGGAAAGTAACTTCTAAAATTAATTGCTAAATAAGCTCCAAATGGTGAAAATGATATAAGTAGACCAATAAACAATGATAGAAGCCCTGAAAAGAGTAGAGATAAACCGAAGCTCTTTTTCGGAAGAGTTTCCTTAATAGATATAGATCTAACTTCCGGTGGAACCATACTTGGAAAAGTTATGGAAATAGTACGTATCAATGGTGGAGTTATAAGGAGAACGAATGGAAGCATAGTTATAAACCAAAAGAGGGTTAATCCTAAAGATAGTAGTGCAAGAGATTCAAAGGGCATTTTAAGAGCTTGTGCAAATAAAAACTTATATACAAATACATAGAGGAAGGCAGTAATAACATTTCCAATTATAAGCGTTAAATTTGAAGCTAATATAAATCTCTCCCAACTAAACTTCCTCCAAACAATATATCCAAAAATAAAGAAACCAATAAAATTACCAGGAACAGCAGCAATTAAACTACCAATGTATAAAGTTCCATGCTTAATGGAATCACAAATTAAAGTTCCAATAGCAGCTCCAACACCAGCAACCCAAGGTCCAAATAAAGTAGCAAATAATGCTGGTATAACAACTGCTGGACGAAATTGACCCATACCCCATGGAGATTGAATATAAGCAGTAAAATAAGAGCCAATTGCATAAAGTACTGCACAAAGAGAAGTTAAAACTATCTTCAAAGAATGAGGTATTTTAAAGCTATACAAACCCTCACTCATTCAACCACCAATTAATAAAGTTACGTACATCTCTAAATTTTCCATAAAATTATTTAAAAGTATCGTTAAATTCAATGTATATACAAGATTAACTCTAAAAAAGTAAAATGCACATTTTTTGTTAATTTAAGATTTAAAATGAAAAGTTATTGATTAAAAGATAAAAATTTATATATCTCGACTTTCACTATCCAATATTGAGGGGCCAAAAATGTCTGTAAAAGAAAAGATATTGGAAACTTTAAAAACTGGACCAAAAACTGTGGAGGAATTAATAACAGCCACAGGAGCTAAACCAGGAGTTGTTAAGGGACAAGTAACAAGATTAGTTAAAGCAGGAACTGTAGAGAGAACTCCTGATGGAAAACTTAAATTAAAGTAAAATAAAAACAAATTTTTTATTTATTTTTTATATTATTGGTTTAAACTTGGAATAATCATAATAATGAACTTTAGTTTCAACATTACTCAATATTAATTCTAAGATTTCCATAGCTCCAATCTTATTTAATGGTTTATTATTATTCCCACATTTATAGGAGTATGTGCAATTTGGACATCCATCTAAATTCTTGCAATCGCAATTTCTAATGATCTCATAGGATTTTAGAAAAGCATCTTTTAGATTTCTAAATAGGAGTAGTGATAATCCAGAGCCTCCAAGACTACCATCATACACAAATATTACTCCAGAATCACCCATAGATACTCCGCCAATCTCCCTAGAACCGCTACCAGTAAATATATCGCTACTCTCAATTAAAACATGTTCTAATGCATGGAAAGATCCAGATAAAGCTTCAAAGGGATCTCTTAAATTATCAAAAACTTTTATAGGTGTAGGAGCTCTAAAAACAAATCCATAAGTTTCATAACTATACTCTAAAGGTTCTTCTAAACTATATTCACCAATAACTTCACCACTGAAAATATCCTTTAAATAATATCCATCTACAATCTCTTTAATCCTAAGTTTACAGTATAATGCTTCAACACCATATGCACCACCAGCTTCCACAATTTCTAGAATCTCTGGATAAGCATTCCTCCTAGCATCAGTTTTATATTGAAAGTCATCTGGAAGTTTTTCAAGTTCAACATATCCATAAAACTTACCAGTAAACTTGAAAAATTTAGATTTAAACTTTCGACCTGCATGTAAATACACAGCTCCAGGGAATAATTCACTTAAAGCCATTGGAAGCTCTCTTTCACCAATAATTTTACCATCAAAATATATGTCAACCCTTCCACCAGCACCTCTAATATTATACCTCTTTAAAAGCTTCTTAGCATCAGAACTCACATAAAGCTTTTTACCTCTAATTGATAATAATCCCTCTGAAATAAGCTGTTTAATGACATCTTCAAAATCTTGAAATTCACCTATTGATACTGGTTTATCCATACATGAAGCAATTAATTGATATCTAGCTACCACTGGATTTCTAGGTTCAACATATATTGGTTCAATATAAGTTAAATATTTCTCAGGATTCTTCTTATAATAAGCACTTATAGGATCTTCATTTCTAAGCATTAATATGGCAATAGCCTCTTGACCCCTTCTACCAGCTCTCCCAATTCTATGCATAAATCTAGATAAACCTATGGGGGAAGTAATTACACAATCAAGGTCTCCAATATCAATACCAAGCTCTAATGTAGGAGTAGAAGAAACAGCTAGTATTCTACCATCTCTAAATTCCCTTTCCACCTTCAATCTATACTCCCTTGGAAGACCAGCTCTATGAACATAACATTTAACTTTCCTATCATCTAAAACTTGTTTAACAACTTCAGCTTCTATATGACTATTTGAGAAAATAATAGTTTTATAACCATATTTAACCATCTTTGAAACAATATCAGCCACAGCAACATAATAAGGCTTTAAAGATGGATATAGCATTATAAAATGTATACCACCCCTCTTACCAGAACCTTCAATAACACTAACATTCCTATCAAACAAACTTCTAGCAAATTCACTTGGATTAGATATAGTTGCAGAACAACCAATAAACTGTAATTTACCACAAACCCTCTGAAGCCTCTTCAAAATCCAATAAACATTAGCTCCAAAAGCTCCAATATAACTATGAAGTTCATCAACAACAACATACCTAACATTTCTAAGGTGAATGGAAAGTGGAGTTTTATGCGATAAATGGTAATGTATTATATCAAAATTCGTCATTAAAATATCTGGTGGATCACTATAAATCATTTCCCTCTCGGATTCAGGGGTATCACCATCAAAAATCCTAATGGAAACACCCAATGGAGATGCTAAACGCTTAAGCTTAAGCAATTGATCTCTACTCAAACTCTTGGTTGGATAAATAAATAAAGCTCTTAAAACCTTAGAACCTTGAGGAATAAGAGGATAGAAACGTTCATCCCTACTAGAAGCAATTAATTGAATTATAGGTATAGCAAAAGCTTCAGTCTTCCCAGAACCTGTAGGTGCAACAATAACAACATCTTCACCCTTCAAAATCCTCTTAATAGCTTCCTCTTGAAATCTATAAAGCCTATTAATACCAATATTCTTTAAAGAAGCCTTCAATCTATCATTAATATTCAACTCATCAATTAAACATCCATAATCAACCTTTGGAGACTCAATAAACTTATATAAGGCGACATAATCATCAAAACCAAATATTATATCTCTAACAACCTTTGGAAGTCTATCAATAGTTAAACCACACTTTAAAACCATATCTTCAACTTCACTTAAATCTCTAAGTAAACCTGAAGATATTAATTCAGGAATTAAATTTTTGAATTCAGAAGTTTTACCAGTTTTAAAATTATCTATGAAGGTATAATAGGCTAAAAATTTATCTTTAAAACCAGCTTCAACCAAACTAGACAAACCACAATTAACACAAGAAATAAAGTATTTAGTGGAAAAATCAATATTCTGAAATCTAAGTTTACCACTACAACGAGGACAATTAAAATACATTCTAAGAAAAGATTGGTAAAGGTAGAATTTAACTTTTCAGTAAAACAATTCATAGGGAAAAAGAAATTTTAACTAAAAAAGGTATTCTAATCAAAATATACAATCATATTAACATTAAACCTAATGTTAATGATAGAAAAGTAGATATATTTCTATATTTCAACAATTCAAGAAAGTTAGAGAGACACAAAAATTTAAACTCTAGGAATAAAGAGATTGCAACACCATATTAAACATGATATACATTAAATATGATAAAAAGTAAATATTGAAACAAAGGGTAGGTGATTATGCTAACATTAATTCTACTCACTATACTAGCAATACCCTTCTCATTACATACGCTCGGAACCATAAGCCTAATACTAAATTTAAGGAGAAAGGTATGGTTGAAGCCAAAGTTAAATTCAGAATTAAAAGCTAAAGTAGCATTATTGATACCATTATATAAGGAGAAGGCTCAAAGCATAGAGAAAACATTCAGAAGCATAACAAAGCAAATGTATGATAAAAGTATGATGAGAACTCTAATAATAGTGGAAAATGGTGATGAAGAAACCATTAAAAACGTCATGGAGAAATGTAGAATTCTAGATGAAGGAAATATAAAATATGAGATTATAGTACATCCAGAAACGAGAAGTTCAAAAGCAAAAAGTTTAAATTACGCATTAAAGTATGTTGATGAACCATTCATAGTAGTTTATGATGCAGACGATGAAATTGTAGATCCATATCAAATAGCGAAGGGGATATCATTAATGAATGATGAAAAATATGATTCGGTTGGAGTAAAGGTATTGAGAGTTGGAAATAGATTACCACAAATATTCTCATATGTTGAAACTTGTTTATGGGTAAACATAGCTCTACCAGCATTAAAATACATATCACAATATCCAATGTATAGTGGAGAAGGATTATTCATATCTACAAAAACATTAAAAGATATTGGAGGATTTCCAGAGACATTAACAGAAGATTCCATGTTAGCAGTAGAATTTGCAAAAAGAAGATTAAAAATGGCATTAATGGATAGCATAGTATATGAAAGTGGACCCTACACATTGAAATCATTAATTAAACAGAGAATGAGGTGGAATAGGGGATTAATAGAATGCTTCAAAGAAATTATTAAAAATGAAGGAATACCATTAAAGGTTAAAGTAGTAAATGGATTATATTATCTATCACCAATATCATATACAATAATATCAATAGCATCAATATACGTAGCAATAATACCAATACTAAAATTCCTAGGTATAGAAGTAGATTATACGTTACTATATCTATGCATATACCTAATAATATCAGTACTAATATCACCACTCTTCCTAATAATAACTGGGGTAAAAATACCGGATAAAAGGGCATTGATAATATCATTCCCAATGTGGATATTGATAGGTTTAATAACGATATACTCAATAATAAGCCCAAGAATTGAATGGTATAAAACTGAGAGATTACCTGCAAAAGAGATTCCATAACATATATTTTATAAATTTAAAAGTTGAAATCTAATTCATGAGATCATTAAAGGAATATATAAGTAGAATTGGATTAGAAGAATTAGCACAACAAATAGATAATACCATTCTTAGACCGGAAGTGGGTGAAAAGGGGATAATAGAATTTGTAGAGAAAAGTTTAAACTATAATTTTGCATGTATAGTTGTGCCACCATGCTACATAAAAATGATAAGAGAAAGTTTTAAAGATAAAATTAGATTAGCAACAGTAATATCATTTCCATTGGGATATCAAAAGATTGAAGTTAAGAAATATGAAGTGGAGAAGGCAATTGAAGATGGAGTAAATGAAGTAGATTACGTAATAAATATATCATATGTTAAAAGTGGAAAATATGATGGGATAAAATTAGAAGCAAATGAACTATCAAAAATTGTGAAAAGTAGTAATGTTATAATAAAGGCAATAATAGAAACACCACTCTTAACAACAGATGAAATAGCCTTAGTTTCAAAAACATTAAATGAAACAGATATAGACTACATAAAAACTTGTACTGGATTTGGACCGAGAGGAGTTATTCCAAGCGATATAATAATCATAAGAGAAAATTCCAATAAAAAGGTGAAAGCTTCAGGTGGAATAAGGAGTTTAAGAGATACAATACACTATTTAATGCTTGGAGCAAATAGGATAGGGACAAGTCATGGAATAGAAATAATGAAGGAATTAATGAAAATAAAAGAAATATAATTGATAATGTGGCTTAAACTAAACTTGGATAAAAATACTTTTTACCCTTATCAGCTTTTAAACGATCCCATTCATAAAGGATTTTAACAGCTTCATTAGCTACCCGAATACAGTCTTCAACTCCTGCATCCTCTAAAAATTCATTTGTAACCCTATTGGCTAAAACTGCACAAATAGAACCAGCTCTAACACCATAAATACTAGATAAAGTGAATATTGTTGAAGCTTCCATTTCAAAGTTTATAACGCCACAAGCCTGTAGATCACTTATGATATTCTTAGCAAAACTTGGAAGATAATCATTGAATCCAGGCCTAGCCTGCCCAACATAGAAACTATCGGTACTAGCAGTTAAACCAACATGATATTTAACACCCAATTTTTCAGCTGCTTCAATTAAAGCCAATAAAACTTCATAATGAGCAAGAGCAGGATATTCGATCATAACATATTGTTTACTAGTACCTTCAAGTCTAACAGCACCAGAACTAATAACTAAATCACCAACCTTAACATCAACATGAATACTACCAGTAGTACCAACTCTAATAAATGTCTTAGCTCCAATCCTCAAAAGCTCTTCTATAGCGATAGCAGTAGATGGACAACCAATACCAGTAGAAGTAGCAGAAATAGGTACACCCTTATACAAACCAGTAAAAGTTACATAACACCTATGTCTAGCAACTTCTCTAGCTTCATCCCAATACTTAGCAATTCTAGGAACACGATCAGGATCTCCTGGAAGCAAAACATAAGGAGCAATATCTCCAGGTTTACACCTAATATGATATTGAACTCCTTCAGGAGTATGTGGATGAATAGCTGAAATAATTTTGCTACCCATAAGATTACACGTATATAATATTATATTATGTTATTAATATACTAAATTCTAGCAGACTACATCCAACAATTAATTTTTGGCTAATTCTTCTAGAACTTTACCTTTAGTTTCAATTCCAAAGATTAATGTCGCTAAGGATCCTATGAAATGTATCAATGAAAAAACTATGAAGGCGGTTTTCAAACCGAAGTATGTATATAGTAGTGGGGTAGCTGTAGGTGCAATTATCCCAGCAATACGCCCCATACTTGCAGCTGTACCAGAACCAGTCCCCCTAATTCTAGTTGGATAAAGTTCAGGGGTGTAAGCATATAATCCAGACCAAGCACCAAGATTAAAGAATGATATGACAACACTCCATAAGAGGATATGTGAAACTTCAATAGATAATCCAAGCATTAAACTACCAAAACCTGCTAATGCTAAATACAATATTAATATAGGTTTCCTACCGATACGATCAAGCATTAATGTAGCACTATAATACCCTGGAATTTGAGCAAGAGTTACCATTAAAGTCCACTCAATAGATTTAACAATAGTAATACCAAATTCCATAAAGTATATTGTTGGTAGCCAAATGAAAATTCCATGGTAAGTATAAACTAGTACAATCCATAAAATCCATAAGAGTAAAGTTCTATTCCAATAATTCTTAGACCAAAGTTCTCTTAAAGCCTCATAAACATTATACTTTTCAATAGATGTAAATAGATCTTTAGCATTAATTTCACCTGTAAATAAACCATACCTTTTAATTGTATTAATTGCTTCATTAAACATGCCTTTAATTTGCATATATCTAAGGGATTCTGGAGTGTAGAGTAGTATTAATGGAATTAAGAATAGTGGAATTAATGCTATAAAGAATGTTAATCTCCAACCTAAACGTGGAAGGATGATATATGGGAATAATAATGATAGAAGAGCTCCATAAACCCATGAGGTTTCAACTAAACCTAAAAATCTACCTCTATATTTTGATGGAACATATTCTGAAATATAAACTCCAGGTTGAGGTAAAGAACCACCTAAACCAATTCCAGCTATAAAACGAAGAAAAATCATAGTTAAAGGATCTCTTGCAAAAGCATTTAAAGCTGTAAAAATACTCATTGTTAAAGTAGTTATTATGAGAGTTTTCCTCCTACCAATATGATCAGCAAGAATACCACAACTTAAAGCTCCAAGAAACATACCAACATAACCAGAACTAACCAAAATACCAGATAAAAATGGATCCTTCTCTAAACCAAAATCTTTAATTATTGGAGTTAGAACTGCAGCAATAAGCATAACATTCATAGCGGTAAAACAATATATTAGGCTACACACTACTAAAAGGATATAATGAAATTTTGAAAGTTTAGCTTCCTCTAAAACTTTAATTATAGACAAATCAATCAACCTCAAGTTTATATTAAGAAAGCTTTAGGATAATTTACATAGTGTAAATTTAAAATTCTTTCTTCCCAATCTTCCTAATTATTTCTTTAAGCTTCCATCTAAATCTCCAAAAACCTTTATTAAAAGATTCCACAGCTATTTCAAGTTGTTTAGCTAATACATCACTTATTAAAGGTTCACTAGCTATAGGTGAAACAACATCCACATTAACTTCTTTAGATTCACCATCTTCATATAAAATCTTTACCTTTCCTATTCAAGGATAAAAACACACTACTAAAATTCCACTTTAAAAGTCCTCTTAAGAGATCATAAACCCAAATATCTAGCTATACTAATTGAAATTAAAAGTTGTGGTGATCTTCAATTTTAATTGAACCATCAATTTCCCACATTCTAATAAAACCAATTATACCAAAACGTTTAATACGCATTTAATCAATAAATCGTCTTTCCTCCACTATATCAATATCATATAGGGTATAATGAAAAAAAGTTGAAGATATTATGAATATTTATTCGAATTCTATTGTTGATGGAGGTTTAGGTGTTAATTCAAATAATACTCTTACAACATCTTTAATTTCAGAAGTTACCCTATCCGCGATAGCCCTAAGTTTCTCAAAGGGTATATTTACAGGTTCAGCGGTTATAGCATCTTCAGAAGCTACAACTCTAATTGCAATCATATAACCATACTTTCTCATCCCATCTCTAATTCCAGTGGCTCTACCTGGGAGGAGAACTGCAAATTTCTGGAAAGCAGGGATATCCATGAGTTCTTCTTCAACTATTTTATTCGCTTTTCTAACAATATTAATTCTCTTAGGATTAACTTCACCCACAACCCTTATTAAAAGTCCAGGTCCTGGGAAGGGCATTTTCTCAGAAACTTCCTTTGGAAGTCCTAGAAATCTAGCAATTTCTCTAACTTGAGGTTTATATAGATTTCTTAAAGGTTCAACAACTTTAAATCCATAATCTACACCTATCTGCTCTAAAACATTATGTTGAGTTTTAATTCCACTCTTAGTTTCAACAATATCAGCTGCAATAGTTCCTTGAATAAGAAACTTTATATCATTATCACTCATGAAATTAGAAATAACTTTATAGAATGTTTCTCTAAATATCCTCCTCTTCCTCTCAGAATCTCTAATTCCAGCAAGGTTTTTATAGAATAATTCTTCCCTATCCAGTAAAATTGGGTTAAAACCTAAATTCCTTAAAAGATTTAAAGTGTTTTCAATTTCACCTTCACGTCTAAAACCATCATTAATATATATGGTTTTAAGTTTATCACCTAAAGCCATTTTAGCAATATATGTTGCAACTGTACTATCCACACCACCAGAACATGCAGCAACAGCCAATTCTCCACCTACAATACCTTTAATCTCATTAATAGCATTAGAAACAAAAGTTGAGGGGTCAAAGGATTTAGAAATCATTTACAACACTATTAACCACAAATGTTACATTATATATTAATATTCCGTTACACTAATGTTTAAAATTGCATTAAACATTTAAAAATCGATTAAGGCTAAGGATGTTATACGAAAGATTTAAATTTAGGTTAAACCTAACTTAGGCTTGACCTAAATTGACCATGGAATTATCCATAAGAGAAGCAACATATATAAAGGTTATAGGTAAATTAACGGAAAATGGAACTAAAGCTACATCAAGTATAGAAATTGCAAAAGTTTTAGGTGTAAAAGCACCATCGGCAATAGATATGATAAAGAGATTATCTAGTATGGGGATAGTTGAATATACACCTTGGAGGGGAGTGAAATTTACAGATTATGGTTTAAAGGAATATCGAAAACTTTTGAGGAAAAATAAGATCTTAGAAACATATCTACATGAAGTTTTCGGAATGAAATTAGATGAAATATGTGAATATATATCGAAATTCGATTTATATGTGCCTCAAAGGATTATAAATGTCATGTGTACATGTTTAGGGCATCCAAGGAAATGTCCACATGGAGATGAAATACCAATAGATGAAGACTGTTGCGTGAGAAAATGAATAAAGTAAACATAATGATTGTATTAACAATAATGATGTTAATTTCAAATATCATGAAATCAAATTCTGAGGGGGATTTAGGGAAGATTAGAGTAGCCACAAGTTTAGGTATTTTGAAGAGCATAGTGAAACGTATAGGTGGAGATAGAGTTGAAGTATTCAGTATACTACCATCAAATGTTGAGCCACATCAATTCACATTAACACCACAAATAATAAATCAAGTGTTAAATGTGGATTTAATAATAATTGATGGACACATGGAGTGGGAATACAAATTAATTGAGCAATTAGCCATGCATAAGGATGTAAATTTAGAGAATGTAGTAATAAACTTAATTGAATATAAAGATAATATGACTATATTAGACATACCTCAAGAAATGGGTTTATCAGGGAAGAATTACCATGGTTATTGGATACTACCAGAAAACATTATGGTAATAGCTGAAGTAATATGTGGAAAACTCTCACAAATAGATCCAGAGGGAAAATCATACTACCATGAAAACCTCAAAAATCTATTGGAGGATGCATCCAAGATAAAGGGTTTAATTGAAGAACTAAAAGCTAAGATTAGTGGTAAAAATGTTGTTTTAGGATTTTTATCAGAACAGTATATTGCATACCTATTTAACTTGAAAATCACAGCAATACTTTCATTGGAAGAAGGAGTTCCAACAAAACCTGGAAGTATAAATAGGGCATACAATGCTCTGCAAAGTGGAGGTTTAATTATAATCTCAGATATCTCATCCAAAATGCCAGTATACAATGCAATAATTGAAATATCAAAGGAAACTGGTTCACCAATAATTGAAGTTATAATGATGAGAGATATGGATTATACGCTAATGATGACTTATAATATTGGTAAAATTGATGGTGTACTATCAATAACGATTATAAGGGATCAACAAAGCGAATATTGTTTGAATACAATCACTATAACCGTAATTGGTATGTTAGCAGTAGTCTCAACCATAGAATTCCTACAAATATACAAATTTAGGAGGAAGATCTATGGATATAGTAAGAGTTGAAGATCTAACTGTAGGATACTCTAGAAATATTGTACTTGAAAACATAAGTTTCAAAATATGTAAACCATCAATAAACGTTATAATGGGACCCAATGGTGCTGGAAAAACAACACTAATAAAAACGTTAATTGGATTGTTAAAGCCATATAAAGGGTCAATAGAAATTTTGGGGTTTGATCCAATTAAAGAAGCATTTAAAGTTAGGAAGCTCATTGGATATATACCTCAAAGAGAAAAGATCGTGGAGAAATTACCCCTTAAAGTTGTAGATGTAGTAATGATGGGGATATTAACAAAGAAGGATTGGCCTAGAATAATTTCTGAAAAAGATCTTATGGAAGCAATGAGAATATCGAAATCTCTAGGTATAATGGAACTTTTAGATAAGCAATTCCATCAATTAAGTGTTGGACAGAAACAGAAGGTTTTATTGGCTAGAGCATTAATATCAAATCCAAAAATATTAATTTTAGATGAACCCTTTAATGGAGTTGATATATTAAGTCAACATTCAATAATAGAATATCTAAAAAATCTTAGGGAAAAATTTGAGACAACAATAATAATAGTTATACATGATTTAAACCCAGTAATAAACATAGCAGAGAACATAATGATACTAAATAGGAAGATAATATCCTTTGGGAAGATTGAAGAAGTTTTAAATGAAGAATTCATTTCAAAAGCTTATGGTAAAGGAAAACACTACTTCTTATTAACTGAATATACAAAATTGAGTGAATCTTCATGAGTTTATATAACCCCTTCATAATAAATGCCATTATTGGAGTAATTTTATGTGGAATAACATCAATGATTATTGGAACATTATCAATGCTTAGAAATGTACATTACCTATCAGCAGAAGTAACACATTCAGCTCTAAGTGGGGCAGGTATAGGAGCGTTAATATATGCTATAATAGGGTATGAGCCAATAATATTCATTATGGCAACATTATTTAGCATAGCAACATCCATAGTTACCGGTTATATAATTAGGGAGAAGGGTGTTGAAGCCTCTGGACTTGCTATAGGAACATCATTAGCAATAAGTATGTCCATATACTCAATAGTGGCAGGTATGATAAGAGCGGAATTATTGATAAAAGTAAATAGCTATCTAATATCAGACATACTACTAATAACTTCAAGTGATCTAATGAAAATGTCGATAATATCAATAATAGGATTAATAGTACTATTAGCATTCTATAGGGAAATAATTTACATATGCTTTGATATTGAAGGTTCTGAAGCCTTAGGGTTAAACACTAAGATCTACGATTATTTGATTTTCACATTAATAGGAGCTTCAGGGGTTGTATTAGCTAGAGCAGTAGGTGCATTACTGGTATATGCATTAACAATAATACCAGCAGCATGCGCCATAGAATTATCAAATAGCATACGGAACACATTCATATACACATTCACAATATCAATACTCTCTGGAATAATGGGTTTAATAATCTCAATAATAATAAACCTTCACACAAGTGGAATGATCGCTTTAACATCAACAACAATATACATTATAATCAAAACGTTAAAGAAGTTTAAACAATAAGAGTTTAATGATTTAAAATGATAATACTAGTGAGTAGATCAGAGAGGAGGATAGAACTTCTAAAAAGGTTTAAATTTAAATTCAAAGTTTTATATCCAAAATATGAAGAAGAGATTTTAGAAGACCCAATAAAAACTGTGAAAACTAATGCTATAAATAAGGTTAAGAGTGTTTTAAATCAATATTTAAAGGGAGCGTATGTTGGAGTTGACACCGTAATATATGTTGATGGAGAAACCATAGAAAAACCAAAAAGTTTAGAAGATGCACGTAGAATTTTAATGAAGATATCAGGTAAATGGCATAAAGTTATAAGTGGATTATACATTTATGACAATACTAAGGGTATTGAAGTATTCAAATATGTAGAAACAGAAGTTAAATTCAAAGATTTAAATGAAGAAGAATTGGAATGGTATTTATCTACAAATGAACCTATGAATGCAGCTGGTGGATACATGATACAAGGATTAGGTGGATTATTTATAGAAGAGATAAAAGGAGATTACTATAATGTTGTTGGATTACCAATAAACCTCCTCTATAAAACACTATTAGAACTAGGTTATAATCCATTAACCAAATGAAAAACAATTTATAGCGAATCTACATAAACCTATAAACACATTTAGTGATGGAAATTGAAGAGGGTAGCAACCATAACATTCATAACACATTTTGTAACTAGTGGAATAGCATTAGCTGTTCCATTAGCTTTATTGGAAAGAGGGGTAAGTTTAGTTGAAATAGGAATGGTATTATCGATACTTCCAATGATATTTTTAACTGTTAGAGTTGTATTTGCAGCTATAGCTGATCAAATTGGATGGTCACCAATATTCCTATTAAACTCAATAAACCTTACATTAGCTACGTCAATATACCTCTACGCTAAATCACCATTGGAATTTGCCATTGGGAAAATATTTGAGGGATTTTCAATATCAGCATTTTGGGCTGTTGGTAGAACTGCAACATATGTACTTTCACCTGGAAGAGAGGCTAGGGAATCTACAAAAATTATAGCTACAGCATCCATTGGAGGAGCATTAGGAGGAGCATTAACAGGATTTATTATGTCAATTATGGGAGTAAACATGGCCTTCACAATTTTAACAATAACCTCTATGATCCAAGTATATCCAACAATATTATTGTGGAAAATTGGAAGGAATAAAAGTAAACTTAATTTACTGAAGGCTTTAAAAGCTTTAGATCCAAGGGGTAAGGAGTGGAATTTCTGGTACATATCAATTATAATGGCTGTAAATAGTTTATCAAGATACCCATTATTCAACTTAGTATTACCTGTATACATGGCAAAGGAAATTAAGTATAGTTATATGGAGATAGGATTTATAACAATGCTTTATCAGTTAACTTCATCAATAACAATCTACACAACCCTCAAATTACCATTAAGTTTAACTAGAGCCATATTGCAAAGCATAATATACTTTATAGCATGTATAAGTATACCCAACTTTTTAAACGTACTACCCATAATAATGATGATAATGGCATTTGCAGATGGACTTGGAGCAAGATTTTATGAGACTATAATAGCAAAAGCCGTAAGAAATAAACGTGAGACAATATCCATAGATATAGGAATATTACATGTTCCAATGAGGATATTTGAGTCTACAGCTCTAATAATATTTGGATTTATAGTTGAAATATTTGGTTATGAAGTTGTATTTATAATATCAGGATTGGCATACATATTATACTCAATACAATCATATTTAGAATCGAAAGAAAGATAAAATGTACTGTCATTACAATATTATGTAATTTCACGTATATAAGATGGGGGAGAAAAATTGAGAAAAGAAAGTTTAATCATAATTGCATTAATCATGATATCAATAACGCAAGCACAACAAATTTACACAATAAATGAAGCTACATTAATAGTTTATAAAGATGGAATAGTTCATGTAAAAATGGTAATTACTGTAAATGAAACATATCCATCAATAACAATCCCCCTATTATCAAAAAATGCGGTAAACATATTAGCAATAGATGAAAACAAAATACCATTATCATATAGCATAGATGAACAGAACATAACTATATACACATTGGGAGCAAAAACCATAATATTAGAATATGATACAAACGATTTAACATCAAAAAACGCTGGACTTTGGACTCTAGCATTTAATTCACCATTTGAAATAAATGTAATACTACCAGAAAATTCCACAATAATCTACATAAATACAATACCAACACAAATATCCACAATAGATAAGAAGATAATTATTTCAATGCCAGCTGGATATTGTGAAATAAACTATGAAATTCCAATTACACCACCAATAGACTTTACAATAACATTAATACAAGGAACAAGTATAGTAATTCAAGGTGAAAGTGCATCAACAACTATAAACATAGCTCAAACCATTGGGACACCAAGTCAAATAACACTATCAGCAATTGGACAACCTCAAGGAATAGAAGTATCATTCAACCCTTCAATTGGGATACCACCATTCACAAGCATAATGAATATAAAAGTTTCACAAAATGTTCCACCTGGAACTTATACAATAACAATATTAGCCAGTGGTAGAGGAATTACAAAAACAGCTACGTATACAATAATTGTAAGAGAGTATAGAGCTCCATTAATAACTCCAATCATCATTGGTATTGGGGTAGTAATAGCCATTATTGCAATATACTTCATATGGAAATATCCAATTAAAAGAGTTATGGGTAAAGGGAAATTGAAAGAGTTAACGGAGGAAGAGGAGGAAATATTAAAGTATATAAGAGAGAAGGGTGGAAAAGTCTTGGAAGCAGAATTGAGGGAGAAGTTTCCAAGTATACCTAGAACAACACTATGGAGGATGGTTAGAAGACTGGAAAATAAAGGGATTATAAAGGTTAGAAAAGTTGGATTACAGAACGTTATTGAATTAACGTAAAACTCCTAAAAATATATAGAATATAATACTTTGAATAAAAATATTTTAATTCAAAAATTTATGGTATTGTAAATTCTTTGTAATAGATCACTGGGTTAAACGTTTTTTCACACATTCCATGGATGACAACTCTATATGTACCATGTTCAAATGCAAATTTAATATTCAGATGTCTGCTTTGACCCGGTTTAAGTTCTGTTAGAACTTGAGCTGCTATAGGAACATAGAATGGTTTCCATTCTTCACCAACCTTCTTCTCAATGGTTAAACCGCACATGGAATTTGGGAATATTATCGTTGCATTACCAGTATTCAATATTGTTACACCTAAAGTTATAAATGGCTTTTTAATGTTCTTCTCCACTTGAATTTCAACTCCAACACTAAAGTTATATCTAAACTGCCATCGCCATTTTTCCATCTCCCTATTTATTTCATCAATTTTCTCTCGAGCTTTATTCATCTCATTAATAGCCTTTTCAAATTGTCCAAGCTTAATATAGCTTTTTATGCGATTTACAAAATCATTTTTCATAACATAAATATCTTCAACACCCTTTAAACCAAACATATTCAAAACTTTAGTAGCATTAACACCAAGTGATTCAGCTTTACTCAAAACTTTCTCAAAGGTTTCATTGAATTTAACAATGAATTTCTCGATTCTCTCAGAAACTTTCTCTTCAGCCTTAGACTTAATCATACTAAAAGCTTCTGAAACAAGTTTTTCAGCTTCAGCAAGCTTATGAGCCACACCACTAACATTACCTTCAGCTAAAAGTTTACGGGCTACTGTAATATCCAAGTAGCTTTCAGCTTTAGATAATATTTCAATAACAGCTTCAGGTAAACCTTCAATCTCATACATGTTTCGAATACGTTCTCTAGTTCTATTCATAGCTACAATTAAACCCTCAGCCTTCAAAACATCTTCTCTCTCAAGACATCCACCAGCTTTACAAACAATCACATGAATATTTCTAAATACCATTCTAAATAAGTCAAGTGCTTGTATAGTGTAATTTAAAGCTAAAACATAATCACCAGAATTATACGCAATATTTGCATTGTTAAGAAGTGATATACCCGTTTCGAATAGAGTTTTATTACCATTAAAATCATCACTTAAACCTGCA